>Ga0172377_10000019_pt1 | contig 124852 bp, 125 predicted proteins | sample Pumphouse3metaG_FD_119749 | JGI IMG/M metagenome (GOLD analysis project Ga0172377, IMG submission 119749) | Leachate microbial communities from a municipal landfill in Southern Ontario, Canada - Pumphouse #3 metaG | ecosystem: Engineered > Solid waste > Landfill > Unclassified | place...
CCATTTTCTTGCATCGTCCAAAATCTACTATCTTTACTAATCACAACAGGAGTCGCACTATATAGCTCTGTTACAAAAAACTGCTTGATGTTTCGTTTGGTAGCACTTATGATCAAAAAGTCTGGACTGTTTATATTTTCCCTAAGCGAAATGGCTAATGAATCTATCATCTTTTCATCTAGTGATCTTATACTTAATTGCAAAGTTGCTCCAGCTTTATATACGCCATCAAGCAATTTTTCCTTGCTATAAAAACCACTAATCACATAGTGTTTGAAGCCACTTTTGCTATGAAGCTCCTCATATCCAGAGCTATTTAGGCAGAAGCTAACATACTTTGAGATCTTCTCGAAACTACCCTCAAAACTCAGATCTTTTTTGATATATGCCGTGCATGTAAGTTCAAAATAGTTCATTTTTACTCCATATTTTTTAGTCTAGGTCATTATAACTTATAATGATAGCTCTGATATAAATCAATTTTTTACTTATAGCCATTTAACCAAATGTGGTGTATTATTTCGCTAAAAAGAAGAGATCTATGGAACTACTATTTAACACAAATGTTCAGTTTTTTATCCTCGCATATCTAGCGGGTGGGATCCCCTTTGGGCTACTTCTAGCAAAGCAGTTTGCGGGGGTAGATATAAAAAGTAGTGGCTCAAAAAGCATCGGTGCTACAAATGTACTGCGAGTGGTAAAGGAGCAAGACCCCTCCCTTGCTAAAAAGCTAGCCATAGCTACAATCGCACTCGATGCACTAAAGGGTGTCGCGGTGCTTCTGGTTGCTCATCTAGCAGGAGTGAGTGAAGCAACACTATGGGGGATCGCAGTTCTTGCAGTGGTTGGTCACTGCTTTAGCCCATTTTTAGGATTTGAGGGTGGCAAAGGTGTCGCTACGGGTATCGGTGTAGTAGCGTTTATGCTCCCGCTAGAGGCGATCATCGCTCTAGTTTTTTGGGCAGCAAGTGCTAAACTACTCAAAATCTCATCACTCTCATCACTCATCGGACTTGGTGCAATGCTTGTTTCAAGCTTTCTATTGCACCCAGAGATCCCTCACGCACCGCTAGTTCTGCTCTCTATCATCATCATCTACAAGCATCTGCCAAACATCGCGAGGCTACTCACCGCAAAAGAGGGCAGAGTTGCTTGAACGCCATACATATAGAAGATCTTCGCTTTAAGGCGATCATCGGCATACTAGAAGGTGAGAGGCACACCCCGCAGAGCGTCATCGCAAACGCTACTATTAGCTACGACAAAGATTGTGAGTTTGTGGACTATGCGGAGGTTGCAACTATTATAAAAACTACTATCATAGAGGGTGAATTTGCCCTGCTTGAAGACGCCATCAAGAGCGTAGCTGAGATACTTTTTTGCAAATACCCATGCATCAAAACATTAAGCTTAAAACTCCAAAAACCAGACATATTAAGCGACTGTACAGTGGGCGTAAGTAGAGTTTTTAACTCACTTGCTTAAACTTTTGTTAAAAATAGATTAAAGTTACCTAAAGTTATGCTATGATTGCGACCATAATTAAAACATATAGGACAGTAAATGCGTATTCTTATCATAGAAGATGAAGTCACACTAAACAAGATGCTAGTTGAGGGACTAAAAGAGTTTGGTTACCAGAGTGACTATGTAGAAACCCTCAAAGATGGGGAGTACTACCTTAGCATCAGAAACTACGATCTTGTACTCATGGACTGGATGCTACCAGATGGGAACAGCATAGAGATCATTCACGAGATCAAGAAAAACTCGCCAAAAACAGCGGTGATCGTACTCTCTGCAAGAGATGACAACGAGAGCGAGATCGAGGCTCTAAGACAGGGTGCAGATGACTATATCCGCAAACCATTTGACTTTGATGTTCTTCTAGCTCGTATAGAGGCAAAACTTCGCTTTGGTGGTAGCAAGATCATAGCGATTGATGATCTTACCATCAACCCAGAAGAGGAGAAGATCACCTACAAAAACGATGACATAGAGCTAAAAGGTAAGCCTTTTGAGGTTCTAACTCACCTCGCAAGACATAGAGATCAGATCGTCTCAAAAGAGCAGCTACTAGATGCTATCTGGGAAGAACCAGAGCTTGTTACGCCAAATGTGATCGAAGTTGCCATCAACCAGATTCGTCAAAAGATGGACAAACCACTAAATATTATCACTATCGAGACGGTTCGTCGTAGAGGGTATCGTTTCTGCTATCCAAAAGAACCAAACGACTCACAACAATAATCAATATCTTATGTTATTTTCCAAGCGAAGCATTAGACAGAGCTTTTTAGTTCAGCTCATTTTTGCTTCTGCTTCGCTTGTCTTTATATTTTCATCATTTCTCTACATTTTTATAGAAAAATCGATCATAAACGATAAATACATAGAACTCATAGACTACGCTAAAAACATCGTACACAACGACTCTTTGTATGGTGCAACGACTCCAACACCAGAGATCTACATAGGCGTAGATGTTGAGATCATCAAGCTTAGAACCAAAAAGCTAGAAGTAGATCTATATGAGAGCACCATAGGTGAAAAAACCATACTAAATGTGATCTACCCCTACAACATCGATGAGCTAAGCTACCTCAAGATCTCCAAAGATATAACCGCGGCAAAGGCTCTCTCAAAAAAGATCCTAAACTACATACTCATCATCAACATAGTTGGTTTTTTACTCATCATAGTTTATGCCATAGGGCTTTCAAAGATGCTGATCCACCCTGTTATTACGCTTAGTAAAAAGCTCTCAAATATGAACGAGCATCTTATGAAACCACTTGTTGTAGAGGAGCTTCCAGAGGAGTTTGAGCCACTAGGCAACACCATAAACCACCTTCTAACTAGGATCCAAAACTTTGTTAAATATCAAAAAGAGCTATTTATCGGCACCGCTCACGAGCTAAAAACCCCACTAGCTGTTATCAAGCTCAAAAATCAAGTCACACTTATAAAAAAACGATCTGATGAAGAGTATATAGATGCTATAAAAACTACCAACAAAACTATCGATGAGATGAACAACATTATCTCAAGCATACTAAACATAGGTCGTCAAGAGGGAGCCTTACTTGAAAAGCCCGTAGAGGTAGATCTCATAAGCATTTTGCACAAAAAAGCTTCAGACTTTACGCTACTTGCCCAGAGTGAGGGCAAACATCTACGAGTAGATCTAAAGCCCGATGGTTATATGGCTCAACTGCAAGTCACACTGCTAAATCAAGTGCTTCAAAACTTCTTACAAAACGCTCTAAAGTTCACACCAGAGGGCAAAAGCGTACTTCTTAGAAGCTATGAAAATGGTAGTGGCTTGATGATCGAAGTGATCGACGAGGGGTGCGGTATTGGCGAGGAGATCGATCTTTTTGCCCCATTTACAAGAGAGGGTGACAAAGGTGGAGCTGGGCTTGGGCTTTTTCTAGCCAAAAGTGCTGCTGATGCACTAGGGGCTACCATAGAGATCAAAAACCGCACCGATGGAGTGAGTGGAGCTATCGCCACACTAAGCCTTAGCTCCAAACTATCTTGTATATTGCCTAGCGTTTAAAACTATATAAAGCTATATTTTGATATAAATCGCTCAAATCAATGATCAAGGTTTGAAACTATGGCTTTAATAATACTAGATGAGTGTATCGCTTGTGATGCTTGTAGAGAAGAGTGCCCAACAGTTGCTATCGAAGAGGGAGATCCGATCTACTATATCGACCCAGATAGATGTACCGAGTGTGTAGATGTCTATGATGAGCCTGCTTGCGTTTCAGTCTGTCCAGTGGACTGCATTATCCCAGATAAGGACAATGTCGAATCAATCGCCGAGTTGCAATTTAAATACCAAAATATACTAGAAGAAGAGAGTTAAGTTTTGGCAAAGAGGGTCGCCATCATAGATATTGGCTCAAACTCTCTTAGAATGGTGGTCTATGAGCGAAGCTCAAGGTTTGGCTTTCATATACTCCATGAGGCAAAAAGTAGAGCTAGGATCAGTGAGAGAGCATATCTAAACGATCACTACTTACAAAATGAGCCTATGAGGCGAACCCTTGAGGCACTTAGTGAGTTTAGATCCATCGCTAGATCATTTAAAGCCACTAAAACACTCTGCATAGCCACCTCCGCACTTAGAGACGCACCAAACAGATCTGCGTTTAGATCACTCATAAAAGCAAAACTTGGCATCAACATCAAGATCATAGATGGCGAGATGGAGTCCTATCTAGCATCACTTGCCTGCATAAACCTACTACCTACGCAAGAGAGTGCCCTTATGGTAGATCTAGGTGGCGGGAGCTGTGAGTTTGCTATGCTAAGTGGCAAAGAGATCTCACAAAACATCTCACTTCAACTAGGTTCAGTTAGGATCAAAGAGCTATTTTTAGACAAAAACGATCTCAAAGGTGCTACTGCTTTTATAGATAAAGAGCTAGAAAAAGTAGAGTTTATGGGTGTTAAAAGCATAGTTGGAGTTGGTGGAACTTTTAGAGCCATCACAAAACTGATCCAGCAAAATAGCTCCTACCCACTTCGCAAGATCCACGCCTTTGAGATGAACTCAAACGAGTTTAAAGAGTGTGCTAAGTTTATCTTACAAGCAAGCTCAGCTAGCGAGCTAAAGTCCATGGGCATCGCATCTTCAAGGCTCGATGTCATACAAGCTGGCTCACTCATACTGCTTCGCATACTTAAAAAGTTCAAAGCAAAACAGATCATCTCAAGTAGAGCTGGAGTTAGAGAGGGTCTGTTTTTAAAAGATCTGCTTCGCAACTCAAAACACCGCTTTCCACACAACTTCAACCCATCGATCAAAAACATTATGGATCGATTTGTAAGTGAAAACGCCTACGCAAATATGCAAAGCCGTGTAGCAAAAGATCTTTTTGATCTATTTGCCAAAAATCTCAAGCTTAATGATACTCTAAGATCTCCCCTATCTACTGCAGCAAAGCTCCTAGCTAGCGGTAGCTCTGTTGATTATTATACGCAAAATACTCACTCGCGAAACATCTTGCTTGATCTTTTGGAGTATGGCTTTACTCACAAAGAGCGACTTCTCATCGCCACCCTAGCCTCAATAGATAAAAAGGGTGAGCTTAGCTACACAGAAGCAGAGAGCAAACTGCTCCCAAAAGAGGAGATCTTAAAAAAGCTCGCAACACTTCTGCTACTCTCACAAGCTCTACTAGCTCACAGACCACGAAGTATTGACTTTGAGCTTAAATCTAGCAGATCTACTCTAATAGTAGAGTCCAAAAACTCCATGTACCTAGCAAAAGAGCAAGTTTTGCGAGCAAACATCAAGTTTGTAGAGGTAGAGTTTAAAACCTCTGCCCCATAGTAAACTCGAAAAATGCGGTCTTATCACCACTCTTTTTAGCAAGTGGTCTTGAGAACATCAGCTGTACAGGTCCCACAGGCGAGAACCACTCAAGCCCGCCACCAAAACCACCTCGTGATAGATTTTTGACCTCATAGTCACCCACGCTCTTCTCGCTTGAGCCTATATAACCCCAGTCTAAGTAGGTAACAAGTCGCATCTTTGCACTCTCTACAAATGGGAAGCTAAGCTCAAAGCTATTAGTAGCACTATACTCCCCGCCATAACGCCTAACGCCATCACTTGCATCATCATCTTTTCTAGTTGCAGGCGAGAGCGAGTAGGACTCATAGCCTCGCACACTTCCGATCCCACCCATATAGAACTTCTCAGCAATTGGCAAAAAGCCTGTATCTTTGACATAGTTTATTTTTGCCTTATATCTTGCGATGAGATCAAAGCCCACATACTCATCTAGCCCCTTATATGCCGCAAAGCCCGTTCTGGACTTCACAAAGTCCGCATCAGCTCCCACGCCCGCATACTCGATGCTTTGCGTCACCACAAAACCCTCCCTTGGAACATAGTAGTCATCAGTGTTATCAAACCTTGCACTTACAAAAACGGAGCTTTTTTTGTAGCTTTGGTAGTAGTCTTTATGTAAATAGTTTGTATCCTCTTCAAACTTATAGCTGTTGCCAGAGTAGCCATACCCTAAGTAGCCACTGATGTAACGAGTGAAACGATACCCCGTTCCTAGATCAAACCCATTTGACTTAACAGTGTAGTCGTTGTACTCAAACTCCGAGGTATAGACCATCATATTGCCACTAAAGTCGCTATCGTTTAGGCGAGGGTTTGAGAGAGAAAATGAGTAGTTTGATGAGAGACTTGATCTCTCTGCTCGCACACCCATATCGATCCCTGAACCAAAGACATTGCGATCCTCAACTGAGACACTTAGAAGTATCCCGCCATAGCTTCCATACCCACCACCTACTTGGATATTGCCCGTTGGTGCTTCTTTGACTTTTACCACTAGATCCATCGTCTTGGAGTCGATGCGTTTCTCTTCGATGGTGTTGCTATCAAAGTAGCCTAGACGCCCCAGTGCACTTCTGGAGTCGCTTAGATCTGTTAGTGAGTAGAGATCCCCTGGCCCTAAAAATAGCTCCCGCCTAACTATACGATCTAGCGTTCTAGTGTTACCTGAGATGATCACATTTCGTATGCGAACCTTCTCGCCTGCAATAATCTTATAAACCACATCAACCTTTTGAGTAGCACTATCTTGACGCAGATCTGGAAGCACTTGCACAAACGCATATCCCTCATCAGCTATGAGAGTTTTGATGCGATCAGCATCTTTTCTAAAGGTCTCTATGTTGAAGGTTTTGCCACTCTCTAGCTGGATAGCCTCTCTGATCGCCTCTTCGCTTAGCACCTCTTTATCTTGTGAGATGATAATATCTGCCACACTATAAACCTTGCCCTCAGCGATCTGGTAGCTCATTTTGGCGGTGTAGTTATCGAAGTTTACTCTAGTAAAAGGCTCTTTTATCTCTGCATCTAGGTAGCCATGTTGCATATATAGATCTTTTATGCGAAGGTAGTCATACTCAAGCTCACTTAGACGCATCTTGCCATCATTTCTACCCCAAAACCACCCCATAAACTGATGCTCTTTGTTAGCTATAACTTTATCAAAATCGTCTGAATCTAGTGCATCATTGCCACTATAATCTATCTCTTTGATGACTATCTTCTCACCCTCATTGACCCTAAAAACAAGCTTTATACTACCATTTTCAAGAAGCTCTTTTTCAACCTCAACGACACTATCGATCTTGCCATCTTGGTTGATCGCCTCGATGATACGCCCTTTTGCCTGCTCTATACGCTTCGCATCATAAAGCGAGCCTATCTTGATACCAATGAGGCTATCTTTGATATCTTTGTCATTCTCTTTCCACCCCTTCATCTCGATCTTTGAGATACGAAGCTTCTCTTTTAGGTGGTAAGTAAGCACGCCGTCGCTACTTTGTGTGATCGATATATCTTCAAAGTACCCTTGAGCAAAGAGGTTTTTAAGCGAGTTATCGATCTCTTTTTGGCTAACCTCCCTACCTAGATCAAACCCTAGCATTCTAAGAGCTACTTGAGGAGTCATACTTATAAGCCCCTCAAAATTTACATCTTTGATCACTTTTGCCTGCAGATCAAAGATCATAAATGCAGTAAGTATAGGTAGGAGTTTTTTCATTTGTTTCCGTTTAGTTTATTTCTCATATTTTAGTTAAAAAAGATAAATGCTCACTCATCTTGAGTCACTATGTAGAGCTGATCAAGCCCCAAATCCTTTAGCAGATCCATAACCGAGACAAAATCTTGAAATCTCGACTCTTTATCACTTCTAAGAATGATGTTTTGCTCTTTTTTTACACCACTTAGCCTACGCTTTAGCTCACTCAAACTAAGCTCTTCTTTGCTTAAGAAGATCTTGCCACTCGCATCTATATATAGATCTACCTCATCTTCACTCTTTTGTACACTCTCTTTTGATGAAGCAGTTGGCAGATCTATGGGTATAAGCCCTTGGTTTACAAATGTTGCAGTAGTTAGTACCATCACCAAAAGCACAAGCATAATATCTATAAAAGGTATAACATTTATCTCATCAAACCGCTTTTTTTTAAACTTTGTCATCTTGTTTTATCGCTTCATCACATCATAAGCAGTGAGTAGTCTCTCTACTCTTCTAAGCAGAAGTGAGTAAAAAACAATAGCTGGCATCGCCACAAGTAGCCCCATAGCGGTCGCTTTTAGTGCCATCGCAAGCCCCACCATGATCTTTTTGGGATCTATGCTTCCTACATCACCCATACTATAAAATGTGATCATAATCCCCACAACCGTACCCAAAAGCCCTACATAAGGGGCATTTGAGCCGATAGTGCTTATGACGCTTATGTTATCAGTTAGATCCATCTCAAGCTCATCACGATCTTTGTACTCACCCACTCGCACACTTTTGTAAAACATCAGTCTCTCTATAAAGAGCCAAAAAGTGATGATGCTCATAAGCACCAAAAGCCCCATAATCCCATAGTCCACGCTAAGTTCAGCGTAGCGTAAAAAGCTATCTTCCATACCCTACTCCACGCCTACGATCGACCATTTTATGCTTTTTTTCGCATACATTGGCACTACGCTTCCATACACTTCTGGCACGCTAAAGCTCGCTTTTGCAAGCTCTACTTCTTTAAACTCTGGGCAGATCCCATAGATACTCTGAGCATTGTCACTCACAAATGCTTGCAGATTTTCTAGCTTGCCATGATCATCAAAGATCTCACAGAGCAGTTGCAACGCTATGGGTGAGCTAAAAACCCCCGCCGCACAGTGACTTGTCTCTTTTTTATCCTTTGAGTGCGGTGCAGAGTCAGATCCAAACATCACCTTTGGGTGAGCATCAAGTGCCACCCGCAGTAGTGCCTCACGATCTTCTGGGCGTTTTGCTATGGGCTTGCAGAAGTTGTGAGGCATCATCATTCCACCCACCACATCATCAAGCGTAAGCACGAGGTGATGCACTGTAATGGTGGCGTAGATATTATCAAACCTATCAAGCATATCTACCGCCTCTTTGGTGGTTATATGCTCCATGATAATTTTGAGATCTTTAAAGTTTGAGGCTAGCATCTCATAGACACTCATAAACTCCGCCTCTCTATCCATCACAAAACCATCACTCTCACCATGCACACAAAGCGGTATGCCAAGCTCACTCATCGCTTGCAGAGTTGGTCGCATACTCTCTAGATCAAACGAGCTTACACCACCCTCTGAGTTTGTCGTAATCCCCGCAGGATAGAGCTTGATAGCAACTATATGACTAGCTACACTCTGCAAAAATGCTCTATCGTAGTTTTTGTAAAAGAGGCTCATATATGGCTCAAAGTAGTCATTTGGCACAGATGCAACTATGCGTTTTTTATACTCCGCTAGAGCCTCAAGCGAGTCGATGGGTGGCACTAAGTTTGGCATCACCAAAGCCCCGCTAAATGTATAAGCACTAAGCGGTGCAACACCCTCAAGCATCTTGCCATCTCGCAGATGCAGGTGCATATCTAGTGGCATTGTTAGTTTTACTCTTTTTATATCTTTACTCATTGTCTCTACCTCTTTTTTACTATATCTTTAGCTTCATTTATAAGCCTATCTACCGCATCTCTATACCCATCAGCTACACTTTTTGAGCTAGCCTCGAAGCGAGTCACTAAGATCGGCGTGGTATTTGAAGCTCGCACAAGTGCCCACCCATCTTCAAAGATGATCCTCACACCATCAACCTCTATAATCTCTCTTATGGTTGGTAGATACTCTGGCGGAGTTTTTAGCATAGATCTAATCTGCTCAACGACCCTAAACTTACTCTCCTCACTCGCACTCACTTTTAGCTCTTCGCTTGAGTAGAGTTTAGGTAGTTTTGCAAGAAAACTATCCAGATCTAACCCCTCTTGCAGTAGCTCAAGTACCCTAAAAGTAGCATAGATCGCATCATCATACCCAAAGTAGCGATCAGCAAAAAAGAGATGTCCACTCACCTCGCAAGCAAGATCCGCCCCAACCTCTCTCATCTTCACCTTTAGGTTTGAGTGCCCTGTTTTGTACATAATAGCCTTGTGACCACGGCGTTTTAGCTCATCATACATCACCTGTGAGCACTTCACCTCGCCTACTATTGTGGCATTTTGCTTCATCTTAGTAGCAAAAAGCAGAGCTAGCATATCGCCTTTTATGTTGTTTTGGTGCGTCAAAACTGCGATGCGATCAGCATCTCCATCATAAGCAAAAGCTATATCTCCATGCTTGAAAAGTAGCTCTTTTATATCTTTTAGGTTCGCTTCATCTGTTGGATCTGGGTGGTGGTTGGGAAATGCTCCATCTGGCTCAACATAGATCCCAGTAGCATCAAGATCTAAGTTCTCAAATATCTGCCTAATCGCAACTCCTGCCACGCCATTGCCACAGTCATAAACTATGCGTTTTTTTAGCCCACGCAGATGCTCAAACTCCTTAGTTAAGTGCTTCACATAAGCCCCAAGAGCATCAACTTTTCGCACTTCTAAACTAGCCTCTGGCACATCTGCCATCGCCTCACACTCACGCCCTAGAGCGTAAATCTGCTCTGCAAAAAACGGCATCTCATCGATGGTGATCTTAAAGCCGTTGTACTCTGGCGGGTTGTGCGAACCTGTGATCATCACCGATGCACTAGCTCTAAGTCCATCAATCTGTACAAAACTAGCAAAGTAGCTAACAGGTGTTGGCACAAGTCCAAGATCTGCTACCTTTTTGCCACCCGCATTTAGCCCCGCTACAAGGTAGCTAAACAGACGCGGTGAGTGACTTCTAGCATCATACCCCACAGCTACCCACTCACCCTTGATATGCTCTGAGAGAGCAAACCCTATCCGCTTGACACTTCGCTCATTTAGCTCACTTCCAAAGATCCCTCTTATGTCATACTCTCTATATATGCTCAACCCTGCTCCGTTAATAAAAAGTTTTTAGTCTAGTTTTATAGTTAAATAGCTAGAATAATTCTACCAAAAATATATTAAGGGTACTTAATGAACTACGATAACATTCCTAGCAGATTTGAAGTAATGGTCAAAAAGGTCTATTATGTCTATGAAAAGTTTGGGCTAGATTTTAGTTTTGCACTTTTAAGCCTTGCAAAACCCATTAGTGTGACAGATCTATCTCAGTATGTCAGATCTTCTGATGTGCTCATACCCATAGATGAGAACCACTACTTTATCATCTTCCAGTTTACTTCGCCAGATGCAGCATTTAGAACATCTCAAGAGCTTGTTTTTAGCCTCGATAAATTTTTCAACCAACCAAAAAGCTCCTTTGTAGCCATCGAAAAACTAAACATAAACATCACCCCACTAAATGTACTAAAGAGGCTAGATAGCATCGTACAAGCAACCAAAAAAGCGGGCTACTCACAAGTTGAGACCGAAGATATCCTAGACAACGAGTAGAAAGTGGAGATATTTTATAACAACTACAAGCCTCACCCATTTAGCATAAAAAAGTGCGATCTAGTCTTTGAGATTTACGAGGAACACACAAGAGTTACAAGCCTACTAGAGCTCACACGAGATGACAAAAGCGTTAGCGATCTGGAGCTTGATGCACTAGATCTTGAACTTGAGCAGATCTTTGTAGATGATGAGGAGTTTACAAACTACGAAGTAGCAGGCGAAAAGCTGATCTTAAAAGGCGTGAAAGATAGCTTCCAACTCATCATCATAAACCGCGTCTATCCAGATAAGAACTTCGAGCTTGAGGGACTTTATAGATCAGGCTCTATCATCTGCACCCAAAACGAGCCAGAGGGTTTTAGACGCATCACGCCATTTATAGATCGAAGTGACAATATGTGCATCTTTAAAACCACCATCGTTGCGGACAAGACGCAATACCCCGTGCTACTAGGCAATGGCAACTATGAAGCGAGTTTTGATCTAAATGATGGCAGACGAGGCACCATATGGAGCGATCCACACCCAAAACCAAGCTACCTTTTTGCCATTGTAGCGGGTGATCTAGGCGTTATCAAAGATCGCTTCATCACCAAGAGCAACAAGAGAGTAGATCTGTGTATCTACACCGACAAAGGGAGCGAGCACAGAGCACACCACGCTATGGTGAGTCTTAAAAACTCCATGAAGTGGGACGAGGAAGTTTATGGTAGAGAGTATGATCTAAGCATCTACAACATCGTCGCGGTCGATAGTTTCAACATGGGAGCTATGGAGAACAAGTCGCTAAATATCTTCAACTCCGCTTATGTCTTAGCAGATCCTGCTTCTGCAACAGATGCTGACTTTTTAGCCATAGAGTCAGTGATCGCTCATGAATATTTTCACAACTGGAGTGGCAACCGCGTCACATGTCGCAACTGGTTTGAGCTAACCCTAAAAGAGGGGCTTACGGTATTTCGAGATCAATGCTTTAGTAGCTACCTAAACTCTGCTGAGCTTGAACGCATAAAGATGGTGAAAACTCTAAAAGAGAGGCAGTTTAGCGAAGATGCTTCACCCACAGCACACCCGCTAAAACCCGCTTCATACAAGTCCATAAACAACTTCTACACCGCCACTGTCTATGAAAAGGGTGCGGAGGTTATTCGTATGATCTACTCGCTTCTAGGCAAAGAGCAGTTTTATAAAAGCATGGATCTGTACTTTAGTCGCTACGATGGCAAAGCGATCGGCACAGAGGAGTTTGTTAGCACATTTGAAGAGATAAGCGGGGTAGATCTCTCGCAGTTTAGACGCTGGTACACACAGTACAAAACCCCAACCCTGCAAGTTAGCGAGATGTTTGCAAAAAACCGCTACACCATTGCACTAAAACAAGTCATACCGCCTACGCACGATGGCATAGAGCAAAAACCCTACCACTACCCGCTAAGTGTGGCGATGTTTAGCAAAGATGGTAGCCTGCTTCATAGTGAGACTCTTGAGGTCAAAAATGAGTATGAGGAGTTTAGTTTCCCGCTCTCACAAAAGCCCATACTTTCGCTAAACCGTGGCTTTAGTGCTCCCATAATCGTCAATTTTGATGGCTATAATGAAGTGTTTTTGATGCGTCATGAGAGTGACAATCTCGCACGCTACGAAGCAGCTATGGCGTTTGGTACAAAAACCGTGCTAGATCCATCATACAAAGAGGAGTTTTTGGCATCGTTTGGCTACATCTTAGGTGCAGATCTAGAAGCTGATCTAAAGGCGTATATGCTAGATCTACCCTCTATAACACAGATCTCAAGTGGCTTAAATGGTATCGATTTCGTAGCACTCTGCGAGGCTAGAGAGGAGCTTTTTGCTAGTATCGCCTCCACTTACAGAGATGATCTACTAAGCATCTACCACGCCAACCATGAGCCAGATGTGTCAGATCTTAGTGGATCTACTAAGAGATCTCTTAAAAACCAAGCACTAAAACTGCTAAGCTTTGGTGATGGCGATGATATTTGTGATCTGGCAATTAGGCAATATAAAAAGAGCTCAACACTAAATGATCGCATCTTTGCACTTGTGGCACTAGAGCAACTCAACACCCCGCAAAAAGAGGAGATCTTTGCCCACTTCTATGAGACAAACTCGCAAAATACTCTAGTGGTGCAGAAGTACTTTAGTATCATCGCTTCAAGCTCACACAGTGGGACACTAGCAAGAGTAAAAGAGCTACAAAACGATCCCGCTTATGATGAAAAAGTGCCAAATCTTCTTAGATCTGTTGTAGGTAGTTTTGCTCGCAATCATAAACATTTTCACTCTTATGATGGCAGTGGATACCAATTTTTAGCAGATGAGATATTAAAAATCGATATATTTAACGCTCAAATGTCAGCTTCATTAGCACAAAATTTTCGCATCTATCCACGACTAGAGTCTCAAAATAAAAATCTCTTATACAGTGCGATCAAGGGAGTTTTCGAGCATAGAGATCTCTCTGAAAACCTTAAAGAGATATTAGAAAAAATAATCACAAGTTAAAAAGCGTTAAAAAAGAAAATAATTTTAGAGTTATAATTTTCTCCAACCCAAAAATTGGAGGAAAAATTATGGCTAGAGTTGTCATTTTAGGAGGTGGAGTCTCGGGGCATACAGCCGCTACTTTTGCGGCTCAGTGGCTTGGGCGGACGCATGAGGTAGTGGTTGTTACACCAAACTCAAAGTGGAACTGGATCCCATCAAACATATGGGTTGGTGTGGGTCAAATGAGCAAAAAAGATGTCACATTTGATCTAGCACCAGTCTATAAAAAAGCGGGGATTACCTACAAACAAGCAAAAGCTATCTCGCTAAACCCAGAGGGGAGCGAAAGTAGCGACAAGCCTTTTGTTACTATCGAGTACACACAAGCAGATAGAGTTGGAAGTCGTGAGGATCTCGCTTATGACTACCTTATCAATGCAACTGGTCCAAAGCTAAACTTTGGTGCGACTGAGGGGCTAGGAGAAGGGGCAGAGCTTGGAGAGCACACCGTTTCGGTATGTACAGCTGATCACGCAGTACATGCAAACGAAGAGCTTCAAAAGGCTATCGCAAAGATGAAAAAGGGCGAAAAGCAGAGGTTTTTAGTAGGAACAGGTCATGGTATGTGTACCTGTCAAGGAGCCGCTTTTGAGTATATATTTAACATAGATCATGAGCTTAGAAAAGCTGGCGTGCGAGATAAAGCGGAGCTTACTTGGATCTCAAATGAGTCATTTTTAGGTGACTTTGGAGTGGGTGGCTTACATATGAAAAGTATGGGCTATGCGGTGAGTTCACGCATCTTTGCAGAGTCGCTATACACCGAAAAAGGGGTGGATTGGATCATCGGTGCTCACACAAACAAAGTAGAAAAAGGCAAGGTGAGCTATGAGCTACTAGATGGTACATTTGGCGAGAAAGAGTTTGACTTTGCTATGCTTATACCGCCATTTGCTGGTGTTGGGCTAAAGGCTTATAGCAAAACAGGTGAGGATATTACTGATGTAGTATTTGCTCCAAATGGCTTTATGAAAGTAGATGCCAACTACAACGCTGGATCTTACGATAACTGGAAGGCTAGCGACTGGCCTCGCACCTACCAAAACCCAACATACACAAATCTTTTTGCTTGTGGGATTGCGTTTGCACCACCACACGCAATCTCAAAGCCTATGGTTACGCCAAATGGCACTACCATAGTACCAACTCCGCCTAGAACTGGTATGCCATCAGGCATCATCGGCAAAACAGTTGCTAGAAGTGTATGCGATCTGATCCAAGGCAAAAATGCACCGCTTCACGAAGCCTCAATGGCAGAGATGGGAGCAGCGTGTGTGGCATCTGCTGGTAAAGGGGTCTTTGATGGTATGGCAGCAGCGATGACCATCTACCCTGTTGTGCCAGACTTTGAAAAGTTCCCAGGAACAGGCAGAGACACAGAGTACACATTTGGTGAGATAGGGCTTGCGGGTCACTGGATCAAGCATATTTTGCACTATCTATTTTTATGGAAGGCTAAGCTAAAAGCTGGCTGGACACTCATACCAGAATAAGGAGAAGATAATGAACAACAACCCAGAACACAACTTTAAAGCGTACTCGCAAAACTACACATCTATGGTGCCAGGGAAGTTTGCACAGTGGCTAAGAACTTGCAAGATCTACCAATTTATACGCTTCATCATACTAAATATCAAGATGATAGCAGTGGTCAAAAAGAGTCACTAATGACTCAAATACTAACCTACCCTACCCCTCCTCCTTTGGAGTATGGGGTAGATGTAAGGGTGGTAGATGATGAGGTCTTAAGCGTAATTGGAGATCTAAAAGAGACTCTGCAAGCAAACAATCTTGAGGCACTATCTGCTTTTCAGATAGGCTCACGCCTAAATATTATAGTCTATAAAGATAGCAGTGGCGATCTCATAGAGCTTCTAAACTCCCGCATCATCGCCCATAGTGGCAAGATAGTCTCAGATGAAAAAACAGCATACTTCCCAGATATAAGTGCCAAGATAGAGCGTCACAAAGAGATAACCATACTCTATGAAGATCTAGATTTAAACACTCGCACTCTAAGAGCAAGCGATGATCTCGCTATCCTTTTGCAACGCAAGATCGACTACTGTTATGGCTCAACATTTTTACACAGACTTGCAAAAGATGAAAAGAAGCTCTTTGAGAAAAAGCTAAAGTTTGGTAGTAAAGTAGCGATCTCGGAGGTTTGTCCAACAACCTTTAGGCGAGACTACATACTAAAAGCGATCAATATCACCCTTTTAGTTACTATTGCTACTATGATTTATGGTTTTTTATCGGGTAAAAATGTGATGTTTGGTATAAATAGTTTGCTACTTTTTGCAACATTATCTAACATAATATACTTCTTTTTCGCATATTATGAGGGCAAGAACTACACGAGCTGTACGAGTTGTCAGATTGGTAACATTATAGGCGTTACATTTATCACTTTTGTTAAAATTTCATTGCTTTATATTGTTAGTTATTTTATAATATCACCATGACTAATACGAAAACCAACACAAAAGTACTTCACAACTACCTGCCTACACTTCGCTTAAACAAGCCAAAGATTATTGAGGAGTGGCTAGACTCACAAACCATCATAGTTATCCTCACTTCTCACGATATAGAGGTTGAAAACTTCAAGCTGATGTTTGCTGATGGGATCTTTGACTATTTTATAAGTGTAGCTGATGGTAGGCTTGCCATTGGCGACTGTCCGATTATGCAAAGTTTGCTCATATATCTAAAGAACAAAGATGTAAAAGCTGAGGAGCTTTTTGAGATCTGCAACCGCTTTAGAAAAAGTGTGCTTTATCACATTATAGAAAAAGGGGAGCTAACCAAAGAGCTTTTAGAAGATCTCTCCTACCTTTTTGATAACAACTTCTATGGTGTACTAAAACACTACTCCGACTCCTTGTACCAAAAAGAGCAAGAGATCGATCGCCATGTTAAGATCCTAAGCGACTACCAAAAAGCACTCGATGAAAGCTCTATCATCTGCAAACTTGACGCAAATGGGATCATCACCTATGTAAACAAAGCCTACATCGCACTAAGTGGCTACAAAGCTGAAGAGCTGATAGGCAAATGGTACTTTGATGACACATTTGTGGATATTCAAGATGAGCCGATCGACAACATCTGCAACGAGCTAAGTGATAATAGCGTGCTTCGTCGCACACTTAAGAAGAGATCTAAAAACGATGAGGAGTACTATGAAGATGTAACCATCACAAAGATAAGCGATCCTTATGATAACCTAGTGGAGTATATGGCGATCGCAAACGATGTAACGCAGATCATGGATACTCAACTGCAAGCTCAAAGAGATGCGTTTGCCAAAGAGGTATTTTTGTCAAATATGTCTCATGAGATCCGCACACCACTAAATGCGATACTTGGCTTTGTAAACCTACTAAGCGAGCAAGAGCTTACAAAACAGCAACAAAAATATCTAAGCATCATACAAAATAGTGGTGAGAACCTGCTAAGCATCATAAACGACATACTTGACTTCTCAAAACTTAGAAGTGGTGAGTTTGTCATTGAGCCAAAATACTTCTCTATCCATGAAGAGATCGCAAACACTCTTGAGCTATTTGTCGCGAGTGCAAACTCCAAAAGCATCACCATCACATCTTTTATAGATCCTGTTATCCCAAAGGAGCTATACGCCGATGTACTTCGCATCAAGCAGATAGTCTCAAACTTTCTAAGTAACGCCATCAAGTTTACAAACAACCATGGACACATACATGTGGAGGCGTCTTGCAACAACAAACGCCTACTCATCTCAGTAACTGACAACGGGATTGGGATCTCACCTCAAGATCGTGATATGATATTTCACGCCTTTACGCAAGGCTCACACGAGGGACTTCAAAACATACAAGGAACAGGGCTTGGTCTTAGCATCTGCTTCCAGCTTGCTAAGCTAATGGGTGGCGAGATCCGCCTTGAATCCACACTTGGCATAGGGAGTACCTTTAGTGTTGAGCTACCTGTGGAGGTCGAAAATAGAGAGTGTCAAGTCTACAACAATATGAAAGAGCTTATAGATCTAAAGATACTATTTTATATACAAGATAAGGTGCTTGACTATCGAAGTGAGTCATTTCTAAAGTACGCTGCCGTTTTTGGGATCGATGTAACGATAGATAACACCCTTAATGGCGACTATGATATCACGCTTATACTCGAAGAGGAGATCAGTCCAAAAATGCAAGAGGAGATGATCACCTCTGGCAAAAACTTCCTAGTGCTTACCAGTTCACCTGATGATAAGTTTGAAAAACATAAAAACATAGTAACCATCGGCTTTCCTATCTACTGCCAAAAGCTCAAAAATGCTATATCAGATCTGCTAGAGCCTGAGTCAAAAGAGCATATCAAACATCATAGCCAAAAGATCATATATAGCGGGCATATATTAGTCGCAGAGGATAACGAAGCAAATCAAGAGCTGATAAAAGTGCTTCTAAACAAATATAGCATCACCTACGACATAGCAAGTAACGGCAAAGAAGCCTTTGAGCTATATAAGCAAAACAGATATGATCTTATACTTATGGACGAGCAGATGCCTGTGATGAGTGGAACTGAAGCGACAAAGTTGATGCTCAAGTATGAGAAGAAAAACTCCCTACCTCATACGCCTATCTCTGCACTCACTGCAAATGTCCTAAAGGGCACAAAAGAGAGCTCTATGATGAATGGTTATGACGCATTTTTAGGCAAACCCATCTCCACTAGAGAGCTTGAAGCACTCTTTAAGAAGTATCTAAGATTTAGCATCATCGAACAAGAAGATGAGCAGACTCAAGCCAAAAGAGTCTCTATACTCTCTCAAGATATAGAAATGCTAAAGCGAGAGCTTGAGCTTGATGAGAGCGAGATTGTTATGCTAAGTGAGATCTACCTCAAAAAGACAAAATCCCTGCTAAATGATCTAAAGATCGCCATAGAGGATAACAACTTTAGCAAAATAGCAAAACTAGCTCATAGCATAAAAGGCTCAAGTGCTAACTTTAGACTAGAAAACATCGTAAACAGAGCTGAAGCGATCGAGAAAAAAGCTAAACTAAAACAGAAGTTTAACTACAAACAAGCCTATGAAGAGCTATATATGCTCTTTTTAGATCTAAGCTAAATAGTAACCAATCCCAGAGGCATTTTTGATAATGTCTGTGGGAAGTTTTGTTCTTAGACGCCATATCAGCGTTCTTATGCTGTTTTCACTCGCCTCTTTATCTCGCCAAACATACTCTATCGCCTCTTTAAACGAGACCATCTCACTACCTTTTGCCACCAAAAGCTTGAGTATGATGCTCTCTTTTTTGGTTAAAGTTAGCTTTTTGTTTAGAAAGTAAAATGAGCTATCTTCTAGATCTAGGTAGTAATCATCGCAAAAACAGACAACTGCTCTATCTTTGTCTCGCTTCTCATAAAGCACCTTGTTTAGGCTCTCTTCACTCATTTTTGTCTTCTCAAGCTCTTTAAACCGCTTGTTCTCAACTCCATGCTTAAAAACCGCCATCTGTATGGTAGCATGCAGAGATGATGGATCAAAAGGCTTTAGTATATAGCCATAAGGCTCTGTCTCTATGGCATCATTTATGATATCATCATCGCTATGAGATGTTAGAAAAATAAATGGTAACGCATAAGAGTTTCTTATCATACTAGCTAGCTCAATCCCGTCTCTACCCTCTTGAAGCGAAATATCTATGATCACTAGATCAGGCTTAAAGCTATTTACGCTATTTATCGCTTCTTCAACGCTAGAACAGATATCTACAACTCGATACCCATGCTTAGTTAGCGATAACTTCAAATTTAGTGCAGTTATCTCATCGTCTTCAACTATCAAAATACTATACTGTTGCATCACAACCCTAAAAAATATAATTATTTTATTATATTACATTTTTTTTAATTTTTATGTGATTTTTTACAATTTTGTCATCAAATTACTATTTTAATATCTTATGTAACCTATTTCCTATCTCGATACTCTTTCTAACCTCGCCCCAATTATCATTTTTTATATTAGTTTTTAAAATATTTAGCTCTGTCTCAAAAAGCTCAACCGCCTCTAGGAGATTGGTTTTATTTTGTCTAAATATATCTTCCCACATATTTGGCGAGCTTTTTGCCAAACGACTCATATCTCGAAAACCACCAGCTGCAAGAGCCAAAATATCATCAGTATTTGCCTGATTCATCACAGTATTTGCCAGTGAATATGATAAAATGTGAGGCATATGTGATATAAATGCAGCTCTTCTATCGTGATCATCTGCACTCATATAGTACTTTTTCATCTCTAAACCTGCAAAGATCTGCTTTGCAACTGCAACTTGATGCTCACCGCTATGCTCAAGCTCACAAAGAACTACTACTTTATCTTTGTAGAGATCTTCTACTGCGGCTTTTGGACCAAAATTTTCAGTTCCACTCATCGGGTGAGCTGCTACAAAGTTTCTGCGGATCTGCTCTGGCGTTTGACTCAAGATCTTCGCTTTTGTAGAGCCTAGATCTATGATAGTGGTGTGCTCTTTTACACCCACAAGAGTGTGAAGCGTAGCTATAATCCCATCAACTGGTATGGCTAAAAATATAACATCGTACTCACAAAGCTCATCAAAACTCACAATTCTTTCTACAAGCCCAAGGGAGAGTGCCTCCTTTTGGTGCTCTGGATTGTGATCATAGCCCACTATACTATCTATAAAGTCAAGTTTTTTTAAGCTCAGTGCAAGTGAGCCACCAATTAGCCCCAAACCAACTATTGCAACATTCATACGCTCTCCCTAACTATCACTATGAAAAATATCTCTTGAGTAGATCTTACTTGCCACATCAGCTAGCTCCTCATCTACTCTGTTTGCGACTATCACATCGCTTAGAGCTTTAAACTCCTCAAGATCTTTGATGACTCGTGAGTTAAAAAAGCTCTCATCTTCAAGCACAGGCTCATAGATCACAACCTCAATCCCTTTGGCTTTTATGCGTTTCATGATGCCTTGAATGGCACTAGATCTAAAGTTATCAGATCCACTCTTCATCACAAGCCTATAAACTCCCACAACTTTTGGGCTTTTTGCGATGATGCTATCTGCTATGAAGTCCTTTCTGGTGCTATTTGACTTCACGATCGCCTCTATGAGGTTTGATGGCACATTTGCATAGTTTGCAAGAAGCTGTTTTGTATCTTTTGGCAAGCAGTAGCCACCATAGCCAAAGCTTGGGTTGTTGTAGTGCGAACCTATACGAGGATCTAGCCCAACACCCTCGATGATCTCTTTGGTATTTAGACCGTGAAGCTGTGCGTAGCTATCTAGCTCATTGAAGTACGCTACTCTCATAGCAAGATAGGTGTTGGAAAATAGCTTGATAGCCTCCGCTTCAGTTGAAGATGTAAAGAGTATGTTTATATCTTTTTTGATCGCTCCATCAGCTAAAAGTGAAGCAAAAACTCTCGCCTCATTGCTATGATCTCCAACTATGATACGACTTGGGTAGAGATTATCATAGAGTGCTTTGCCCTCACGCAAAAACTCTGGAGAGAAGATGATCTTTATGCTCTCAAACTCCTCTCTTATGCTTGCAGTATAGCCCACAGGCACGGTGCTTTTGATGATCACAGTGGCATTTTTAGCAAGATCTGCTACATCTCTTAGCACCGCCTCAACACTTGAGGTGTTGAAGTAGTTTGTTTTTGGATCATAGTCCGTTGGTGTAGCTATGATGATAAACTCCGCTCCATCATAAGCCCTAGCCTTATCTAGCGTAGCGGTGAAGTTTATATCATCTTTTTTGAGATACTCCTCGATCTGCTCATCTTCGATAGGTGAGATTCGACGCTGAAGCAGATCTATCTTCTCTTTTACAATATCAAGTGCTACCACTTCACTGTTTTGTGCTAAAAGTAGTGCATTGCTAAGCCCCACATAGCCAGTTCCAACCACTGCTATCTTCATTTGTAGCCCCCATCTAAAAGTTTAACCCCACTTCCAAAACCACCCTTTGATGGCTCATCTTTACTCACTTGTTTGTTTAGATCTGCGTCTTTTGTAAACTCTTTGACATCATGTGAGCGTGGTTCATAAAAGCTCTTTGTAACGATAAAAAACGCTACTACAAAAACAACAACACCAACATAAAAAAAGATGTAATTTCTAAGATGATTTTGTGAGAAGAAGTTTTGCAATTAAACTTGCCTTAAATTTTTATGTGATTATATAAAAAAGTAGATTATTGTAAGCTAAATGGAGCTAGAACTCTCTCAAGATGCCACTAAAACTAAGCTTGGTTATAGTCAGCGACGAAGCAGTCTTAGACGCCAAAGGCGTCAAAGCACCAAAGGTGCGGGGGCTTTCAAAACACAGCGTTAGCGTAGCGAAACGGGACTTTGTTCCGAACTGCGTGTCTATAAATAGTCCCAAAGTCGCGAAGGCTTTCCATTGGCGTATTAAATATTAATACATTCCGCCCATGCCACCCATTCCACCCATATCTGGCATCGCAGGTGCTGTTTTTTCCTCTGGGATCTCAAAGATCGCAGCTTCAGTTGTTAGTAGCAAACTCGCTATGGAAGTTGCATTTGTAAGAGCCACACGACCAACTTTTAGTGGATCTATGATACCAGCTTCAAACATATCTACATACTCACCAGTCGCAGCATTAAAGCCGATGTTTGCATCTTTTGCACCCTCGACTGCGTTTACAACCACGCCAGCATCATAGCCCGCGTTTGTAGCGATCTGCTTTAGTGGAGCTTTGATGGCACGAAGAATTATCTCCGCACCGATCTTTTGATCACCACTTAGATCTATACTCACCTTAGATGCCGCACGGATAAGTGCTGCTCCACCACCGATGACGATCCCCTCTTCTACCGCAGCTTTTGTTGCACTTAGTGCATCATCTACGCGGTCTTTTTTCTCTTTCATCTCAGTTTCACTCGCTGCACCAACCTTGATAACTGCTACACCGCCACTAAGTTTTGCAAGCCTCTCTTCAAGCTTCTCTTTGTCATACTCGCTTGTAGTTGTGCCTATCTGAGTTTTGATCTCGCTTACTCTTGCTTTTACTGCATCAGCACTACCTTTGCCACCAACTATGACGGTGTTATCTTTGTCGATCACAACTCTGCCAGCTTGACCTAGATGCTCTATACCCGCTCCGCTTAGCGTGTGTCCTGTCTCTTCAGCTATCACAGTCCCTGCCGTTAATACTGCGATATCTTGAAGCATCGCTTTTCTGCGATCACCAAATCCTGGAGCTTTTACCGCAGAGATGTTAAGCACACCGCGAAGTTTGTTTACCACAAGCGTAGAGAGTGCCTCGCCCTCAACATCTTCAGCGATGATAAGAAGCGGTCTTGATGTCTTTTGGATCTGCTCTAGCACAGGAAGTAGATCTTTTAGAGATGCGATCTTGCCATCTGTTAGAAGTATGTATGGGTTGTCGATCTCAACTGTCATCTTCTCTGTGTTTGTGATGAAGTATGGGCTAAGATATCCACGATCAAACTGCATACCCTCGACCACATCAAGCTCATCGGCGATCCCTTTTGCCTCTTCAACTGTGATGACACCATCTTGACCAACTTTTTCCATCGCTTCGGCGATCATATTGCCGATCTGCTCATCAGAGTTTGCAGAGATGGTAGCTACTTGAGCTATATCTTTTTTACCATTTACTAGCTTGCTAGATGCCTTTAGGTTTGCTAAAATCGCCTCGCACGCCTTGTCCATTCCGCGTTTAACCTCAACAGGGTTTGCACCTGCTGTTATGTTTCTAAGCCCCTCGCTAAAGATCGCATTGGCAAGCACAGTAGCTGTTGTAGTACCATCACCCGCCTCATCAGCAGTTTTTGAAGCTACATCTTTTACAAGTGTCGCTCCCATATTTTCTAGCTTATCGGCTAGCTCGATCTCTTTTGCCACACTCACACCATCTTTGGTGATCACTGGGTTGCCGTAGCTCTTTTGTATAAGCACATTGCGACCTCTTGGCCCCATTGTAACCTTTACCGCGTCACTTAGTTTTGCTACACCTCTTGCGATGGTGTTTCTTGCTTCATCTGAGAAAACTATATCTTTTGCCACTCTATACTCCTTATTTTATGATTCCAAAAATATCTTCTGTGTTTATTACTATATATTTTGTGCCATCAAGCGTGATTTCACTACCTGCATACTTGCCAAAAATGACCTTATCGCTAACTTTTAGCTCATTTACCTCGCTACTAACTGCTACCACTTCACCTGCACTTGGTTTCTCTTGTGCGTTGTCTGGGATTATGATCCCGCTAGCTGTGGTGGTCTGCTCCTCCACTCTCTTAACCAAAACCCGTTTACCTAATGGTTGAAAATTCATTCTTACTCCTAAAAAATTATTTCGATGAAATTTTAGCTTTCAAAGGTAACAAAGTCAATACTCTTAGCCTCTAAGACTAAAGTTTATTTAGTACAAATACTCAATCTAGTTGAGTATATATCAGCGTCATATCTGTTCACACTAGTAGAGCATATAAAATAGCATTTTCAAAAGCTAACTTAAAGCTTTGAGTTATTATAATTCTGCCTCTAATTCGTGTCAAGGTAGCTCAGCTGGTTAGAGCGCTGGTCTCATAAGCCGGAGGTCGAGAGTTCAAGTCTCTCTCTTGACACCATTTAAACATTCCGAATTAGCTCAGCGGTAGAGTAGGCGACTGTTAATCGCTTGGTCACTGGTTCGAATCCAGTATTCGGAGCCATCATTTAAGTATAAAAACCCCATTTTTTATCAGGTTTTTTGGCTCATCAAAAAATCACAACTTTTTTATCTATATAAACTTTAGATCTTATAAAATTAGTCTGTTTTTTAACTATTTTCTGACTAATTATCAAATTTTGTCAATATCTCAATAAAACTATGTTATGATTTGCAAAAGGAAAAGTTATGATAAAAAAAGCTCTACTATCAACATTACTACTCTCTCACCTAGTTGCAAACGATGGGGAAGCCCTTGCTGAACGCCTTTGTGGCGAGTGTCATCTTATGGGAGTCACATCAAAAGAGAAGATCGACAATATGAAAGCCCCACCCTATTGGGCACTAGCCAAAAAAGCAAGAGAGAGCTACGCTACTTATGATGAGCAGGTGGCGTACATCATAGACTACTCGCTAGATCCGAATGAAGCAAAGATGCTTTTTCCAATCCAGACAAAAGAGCGTTTTGGCGTAATGCCATCACTAAGTGGCAAGGTGAACAAAGAGGAGCTTAAAGAGATAGCAGGTTACATACTTCGTTAAGCGATCCTTGCGGAGCTAGCACCCACTACCTTGGTGGTTAGCTCAAACCTATCTCGCCCACTGCTTTTTGCCTCATAGAGCATACTATCAGCACGCCTCATAAGCTCCTCATTATCTATTGTATCGCTTGCTTTTGTGTTAGCAACACCTATGGAGATGCTTAAAAACTCCCCTACTTCAGAGCTTTTATGCTTTAGCTTTTTAGATCTGATGGCATTTAGTAGTTTTTGTGCCACAGCTTCGCTTTGTGACTCATTTAGCCCAATAAGAAGCACGCCAAACTCCTCGCCACCTAGCCTAAAGAGAAAATCCCCCGCTCGTTGCAGACTCTCATGCAGAGCAATAGAGACTTGACGAAGTGCCTCATCACCTTGCAGATGCCCATAAGTGTCGTTGTACTGCTTAAAGTAGTCGATATCTATCATCATAAATGTGACAAAATCCCCTGCCCTTCTAGCACGACTTAGCTCTCTTTCATAAACGATGTTGAAGTAGCGTCTATTATAAAGCGAGGTCAAAGAGTCCACATAAGAGGCACTCTCTAGGCGTTTGTTAGCAGCTTTTAGTGAGTTTGTCATCTTTAGCAAAGTGCTCTGATCTTTTTGGATACTTTTAAAGATATAGTAGGCGATAAGTAGCACAAAAAGAAGCGTTGCAAATGCGATAGAGCCTATCTTATAAACTATCTCATCATAGTTTTTCAAAAACTCACTTCGCTCAAACTTCGCCACATCACCCTCATAACGCACAAGCGACTCCACAATAGAGACAACCGCCTCGATGCGACCCTCCAAAAACGCCGTATCAACGCTCAAAACTCCGCCATCTTCAAGGCTTTGACAAAGCTCCTCAATGGCACTATTTAGCCTTAGTATCTCACTTGATGCATATGAGCTAAAGTCAAGCTCACTCGGTTTTTTATAGTGTGAAACATAGAGTTGCCAATTGTGCTCGATGCGTTCAAGTGCTTGCAGGCTTGAAGCTAGCATCATATCGGTGGAGATCTCACCTAGTCGCAGTTTTTGCAAGCTTTTTAGCACGCCAGAGTTGTAGTCATGCACTATACTATTTAGCTGAAGTGTTGGAGTAAATGAGCCAAAATAGAGCCTATCGATGTTTTGTTTCATCTCTTTTATATGCAAACCACCAATCATCAAAGAGAGAAACATCGCAACAGTTATGATAAAAAAGAGAGCATAAAGCTTCTTTGAGAGTGAAAGTTCGTTACTGTTCATAACGCTTTTAAAGCAAAAAGAGTGCCAAACTTAAACCTACTTATGCTAACATAACGCCGATGAATGAAACGCTAGAAAACATACAAGATCTAACATTTTTTGATGAGCTTAGTGATAGTGAGCTAGATCTACTTATCTCCTTTAGTAAGATCACCACGCATGCCAAAAACTCCATACTTTACTATGAAAACGAGACACAAAATAGGCTCTATTTTCTCATAAAAGGTCTCATAAAACTCTACAAGATCGATAAATACAACAACGATGTTTTTCTCTACTATATAGAAGCCAACTCTCTTATCTCTGAGATCTCATGCCTTAGTGATGAGTCGCTTATAACACTCTCAAACACCGAGTGTATGGAGGAGTGCATCATCTTAGATGTAGACTTTAAGCTCTTTAAGGAGCACTTTTTGCAGACAAATAGACTGCTTAGAGAGTTCACCACAGAGCTTATCAAACGCAACAAAAGCCTAAACAACCTCATCATAAGAGAGCTTGTCTTTGACGCCACTGCAAAAGTGGCTCATCTGCTTCACAACAACCTTGAGATCTTCAACTCTCTTAAACGCCACGAGATCTCATTTATGCTCCATATTCAGCCTGAGACTCTCTCGCGAGTGCTAAACAAGCTCCGTAGAAGCTACATCATAGAGATCGATGGTGTCAAGGCGAGTATCTTAGATGAGCAAAAACTTCAACTTATATACAAGGGTGAGTACAATGTTTGATAGCAAGATCAGCACAACCATCAAAAAGCTTGTCGCACTACTGATGTTTATGATGCTAAGCACCATCGCCATCACGATCTATCTAAATGAGCAAAACTACAAAGACGCTATGATCATAAACATAGCTGGCAAAGAGCGAATGCTAACACAAAAAATGGCAAAAAACATCTTCTACCTCTACCACAATCAAGGCTCGTCACTAGATGAGCTTGACGCCTCTACTGCGGAGTTTAAAAGAGCTTTGTCCTCGCTTAGAGATGGTGGACTAGGAGTTGAGCGGATCACTAGAGAGGAGACTCTAAAACTACTTGATCTCATAGATCAAAAGTGGCAAAGCTACTACGCTGACATCGTAGAGTTTAAAAAGACTCTACAAAGTGGCGAAGAGCTTGAGCTACTCATCGCCTCCATATATAGCAAAAACCTAGATCTACTAAGCGATATAGACGCAATGGTGTTTGAGTATACGCGTCATTCGCAAGATAAGATCCACTTTATAGAGCGGTTTCAGTACGCATCTGCCACCCTGCTTCTTATCATTTTCATCTACTCTCTGCTTAGACTTCGCTCCATCGAAGCTCACGCTGATGCGTTTGTGGCATACTCAAAAATGCTTGCAAAAGAGGAAGATCTAGGCGAGATCAAACCGCTAGATCTTGATGGTGAGGCAAATGAGATCCACGAAGCAAGTAGAGCGATCAACAAGTTTATAACCAAGTTGAGTAGGGCTTTAGAGGACTCAAATGAGGCCATAGAACACTCACAAAGTGCCTCTGGCAAACTAGCTGAACTGACACTTGAGCTAGATGAGATCATAGATGCTATCAAAGACCAAAAAAGTGCTGCAAAAGTGCTAAATAGCAGTGAAGATATAGTAATCGCCTCAACCGAAGATCTCATAAACTCATCTAAGAAGCTTCTAAACCTCCGCAAAGAGCTAGAAGAGCTATATAAGTCATGCCAAAATATCAAATAAGATTAATTTTATCTTAATTACTTCAACTAATCATTTGACTTAAGTCATAGATTTTACCCTCCATATACTGATAATATTTGGGCGTTAGTGGTTACATTGACGCCATAAAAAGATATAGGAGAGATTATGTCACTTTCAAGAAGAGAGTTTCTAAAAAGCTCTGCGGCAGCGAGTGCGGCAGCAGCTGTTGGTATGAGTGTACCCTCAGATCTAGCAGCAGATGCAGCAAAAGCTGAAGAGGGCTGGCGATGGGACAAGGCGGCTTGTAGGTTCTGCGGTACAGGTTGTGGGATAATGATGGCTACGAAAAACGGGAAAATAGTAGCTGTCAAAGGAGATCCTGCAGCTCCAGTAAACCGCGGTCTAAACTGCATCAAAGGCTACTTTAATGCCAAGATAATGTATGGAGCAGATAGGCTAACACAGCCTCTACTTCGCGTCGATGAGAAGGGCAACTTTAACAAAAAAGGTAAGTTTGCCCCTGTATCGTGGGAGAGAGCATTTGATGAGATGGAGTTTCACATCAAAAAAGCTCTAAAAGAGAGTGGACCTGAGGGTGTTGGGATCTTCGCATCTGGTCAATACACCATCATGGAGGGCTACGCAGCTAGCAAAATGATGAGAGGTGGGTTTAGATCTAACGCATTTGATCCAAACGCAAGACACTGTATGGCGTCCGCAGTTGTGGGCTTTTACCAAACATTTGGCGTCGATGAACCATCTGGTTGTTATGATGATATTGAGCTAACCGATACTGTTGTATCGTGGGGATCAAACATGGCAGAGATGCACCCGATCCTATGGTCAAGGGTGACAGATAGAAAGCTAAGTGATCCAGATCGTGTCAAGATAGTCTCGATCCAGACATATACCCATAGAACATCTGATATAGCTGATATTGAGATCATCTTCTCACCAAACACAGACTTAGCGATCTGGAACTACATCGCTAGAGAGATAGTTTACCGTGATGACGCAGAGAAGATCATCGACTGGGATTTTGTCAAAAAACATATGGTTTTTGCAACAGGTCCTGTCAATATCGGCTATGGTCTTAGACGCGAGGGTGAAAAGAGCCTAAAGAACGGCAAATACACCGCCGAGGAGATGGAGATCATAAATAAAGAGATGATCACAAAAGTCTCTAAAAAAGAGGGTCCATCACTTGAGCCATACGGCTACAAAGCAGGTGATGAGATGAAGCATCAAGCGGGTACTCTAGCTCACTGGGAGATCAGCTTTGAGGAGTACAAAAGATCACTTGAGCCATATACACTTGACTATGTTGCAAGCATCGCAAAAGGCGATCCAGATGAGCCACTAGAGGCGTTTAAAGATAAGCTTCAAGCATTAGCAGATCTATACATCGAAAAGGGTCGTGGAGTGGTGAGCTTCTGGACTATGGGTATGAACCAACATACTCGTGGAACATGGGTAAATACACTATCTTACAATGTCCACTTTATGCTAAACAAACAAGCGATCCCAGGAAGTGGGGCTTTCTCACTAACAGGTCAGCCATCAGCTTGTGGAACTGCTAGAGAGGTTGGGACATTTACTCACCGCTTGCCAGCAGATATGATGATCGAAAACCCTGAACATAGAAAGATCACAGAGAACAAATGGCGTGTGCCAGAGGGCACTATAAACCCTGTGGGCGTTCAACACATCATGAAAATCCACCGTGATATCGAAGATGGGCTAGTTAAGTTTGCATGGGTAAATGTCTGTAACCCTTACCAAGACACCGCTTCAGCAGAGCACTGGATCAAGTCTGCTCGTGAGATGGATAACTTCATAGTCACATCAGATGGTTACCCAGGAATCTCTGCAAAAGTTTCAGATCTCATCTTACCATCAGCGATGATCTATGAGAAATGGGGCGGATACGGAAACGCAGAGAGACGAACACAGCTATGGCGTCAGCAAGTACTTCCTGTGGGTGATGCTATGAGTGATACATGGCAGTGGGTAGAGCTTTCAAAGCGATTTACCGTAAAAGATGTGTGGGGTTCATACAAACCATCAGGTCCAAGGGGGGAAGAGCTTCCTAGTATGATCGAGCAAGCAAAAGCGATGGGGTATAACGAAAACACAACGATGTTTGAGATCCTTTTTGCAAATGATATAGCTAGATCTTACAAATATGACCAAAACGATCCTGTTCAAAGAGGCTATGACAACACCGAAGCAACGGGTGATAGCCGAAATGTAGTAGGAAGTGATGGTAAGATCTTTAAAGGGTATGGCTTCTTTATTCAAAAATATCTATTTGAAGAGTACGCGTCATTTACCCGTGGGCATGGGCATGACCTTGCACCATTTAATATGTACCACAAGGTAAGAGGTCTAAGATGGCCTGTTGTTGATGGTAAAGAGACGCAGTGGAGATTTAATGTCAAGTATGACCCATACGCAGCAAAAGCAGCTAAGGGAACTGACGCGACTCACGCATTTTATGGAACACTGGCAAAAGCTCTTAAACAAGGCGATCTAAAAGGTATCACTGACAAAGATGGCAAGCCAAAACCGCTTACAAACAAAGCCAAAATCTTTGCTCGCCCATATATGGATCCACCAGAGATGCCAGATAGCAACTACGATACATGGCTATGTACTGGTAGGGTACTAGAGCACTGGCACTCAGGGACTATGACCATGCGTGTGCCTGAGCTCTACCGTGCAGTTCCAGAGGCACTATGCTATATGCACCCAAAAGATGCCGATACAAAAGGGCTTAAACAGGGTGAGCTATGCTGGGTTGAGTCTCGTCGTGGCAAGGTTAAAGCAAGGGTTGAGACAAGAGGTAGAAACCGCCCACCTCGTGGACTTGTCTTTGTGCCGTGGTTTGATGAGAAGGTCTTTATCAACAAAGTGTGCCTAGATGCCACCTGTCCGATGTCAAAACAGACCGACTTTAAAAAGTGTGCTGTAAAGATCTACAAAGCGTAAGTTATGAAAACAGAAGTAGCAAGAAGAGAGTTTATCCTAAACATGGCTAGAGGTGCAGGGATCGCTGCACTTAGCGGGTTTGTATGGAGTGCGTATGTGAGCGAGGCAAAAGCTGCTCCGCTTGCACTTCGCCCTCCAGGAGCTTTGCAGGAGAGCGATTTTCTAAGTACTTGTATAAAGTGTGGTCTCTGCGTTGAGGCGTGTCCTTATGACACACTTATGCTTGCCAAAGCAGGCGACAATGTGCCTCTTGGTACGCCATACTTTATACCCAGAGATATACCATGCTATATGTGTCCAGATATACCATGCGTGCCAGTCTGCCCAAGCGGTGCACTAGATGAGCCAAGCGTCACCACAAACGGTGAGCTTGACATAAACATCGCTCGCATGGGGCTTGCGGTGGTAAACAAAGAGAGCTGTATAGCATTTTGGGGGATACAGTGCGATGCTTGTTATAGAGCTTGCCCGATTTTGGGTGAGGCGATCAGTGTTGAATACACCAAAAATGATCGCACAGGTAAGCACGCATTTTTAACCCCTGTGGTGCATGCAGACGCTTGTACAGGGTGCGGGCTATGCGAAAAAGCATGTGTAACCGAAAAGCCTGCTATCTTTGTGCTACCTCGCGAGGTCTCGATGGGCAAGGTTGGTAGCTACTACATAAAAGGGTGGGACGAGGCGGACGAAAAACGCCTTGAAGAGGCAAGTGAGATCAGATCAGTCACAGAGATCAGCAAAAAGAGTGCCATAGACTCGCTAAATGAGGGGTTTTAAGATGAGAAGGCTTTGGAAAAAGTACAGATATCTATTTTTAAGACGCTCAACACAGCTTGGTATCTTGCTACTCTACTTTGGAGCAAATGCGTGGGGGTGGAGTGTGCTAATGGGCAACCTTAGTAGCTCTGTGCTTTTTGGCGTAGTGCCACTAAGCGATCCATACGCCGTGATCCAGATGTTTGTTGCTGGTGCTGTGCTTGCTGTTGATGTGCTTATTGGAGCACTCATTATCACCATCTTCTATCTTGTAGTAGGTGGAAGAGCCTTTTGTAGCTGGGTTTGTCCCATAAACTTAGTCACCGACGCAGCGGCACTGCTTAGGCGAAAACTTGGCATCGATAGCTTTGCTAAAAAACAAAGAGCCACTAGAGATATCCGCTACTGGGTACTTTTTCTTAGCCTTGTAGTCTCCGCCATTATGGGGGTTGCTGCTTTTGAGCTTGTCTCACCCATAGGGATCGCTCACCGTGGTGTCATCTTTGGCTTTGGGTTTGGCTGGGCTGCTCTACTTGTTATATTTTTGTTTGATCTTTTAGTTTTGAAAAATGGCTGGTGTGGGCATATCTGCCCACTTGGTGGCTTCTACTCGCTTTTGGGTAGATCTAGCCTCATTAGAGTTCATCACAATGTAGACAACTGTACAGAGTGCATGAAGTGCAAAGCCATCTGTCCCGAGATGCCCGTTCTTGCTCTTATAGCAAAGGAGAGCTTCGTCGTGGGTGGAGCATGCACAAACTGTGCTAGATGTATAGAGGTTTGCGATGATGACGCACTTGGATTTGAGATAAAAAAGTTGATAAAACGGAAGGATTTAAGATGAAAACTACAACAAAAGTACTATTTGCTCTAGCTGTTGTTGCTACTATCTTTAGTGGTTGTGCAAACGAAAAACCAAAAGCATCTGCAAAAGATAGCGTAGATCAAAGCTTTAGCGAGGAGTCTTTAGGACTTAGAAAGACCGACTTGTACACTGAAAACAGCACAGTTGCAAGCAAAACAGAGTATGTGAGCGATCAACCAATGACTAGCCATAGGTTTAGACGAGCGTTTCAAGACGCACCGCCGATGATCCCACACGACACAACAGGGCTACTACCTATAAAAACAGATGACAACAGATGTGTAGGGTGTCATATGCCAGAGGTTGCACCGAGTATGGGTGCCACACCGATCCCTGTGTCACACTTCACAGACTTTAGACCGCGAGCAAAGATCGTAAATGGAGTAGCGGTAAAAACTGCTGATGACTACAAAAACGAAACACTCATAGTAAAAACTGATGAGCTTCAACATGCTCGCTATAACTGTTCACAGTGCCACGCTCCGCAGTCACAAGGAAACTTAGCAGTTGAGAACACTTTTGAGCCTGTGTTTGTCTCAAAAGATGGCTCAAGCAAATCGCACTGGGACGAAGACAAATACACAAAAAGCTTAGATACCGTCATAGGTGGAGCTAGTTTTATAACAGAAGATGACATACTAAACAAAGACTCAAAAGCGGGTTACTAGGGTGAGCAAACGCGAGCTTTTTGGCAAGATCGCATCTTTGGCTAAACGCAAAGATGTGCTTGTGCGACCACCATACTTTAGTGATGAGCTACTCTTTGGTAGCGAGTGCATAAAGTGTGACGCGGCGTGCCAAAGAGCGTGCGAAGAGGGGATTATCTACTTATTAGATGACGCCTCGCCATTTTTGAGCTTCGTAAACAGTGGTTGCACATACTGCGATGAGTGTGCAAAAGCATGTGAGTTTGGAGTTTTGAGCATAGAGAGCAAAAAGCTCATAGATGCACGCATACACATCAAGATCTCAGCTTGTTTAAGCCATAATGGTGTTATGTGTTTCGCCTGCAAAGATCCATGCTTAGAAAATGCGATCGACTTTATAGGGCTATTTAAACCAACCATAAACAACAACTGCACCGCGTGTGGATTTTGCATCTCAAGATGCCCAAGCGGTGCGATCGAGGTAGTATGAGAAATTTTGTCACACTTTTACTCTTCTGCGTAGCACTTTTAGCAAAAGAACCTATCGCAAGCATCACGCTAAGTGGCTCACTTGTAGATATGGTGGCAAGTGATGACAAGCTCTACTGTGCAACTGATGCTAGCAGTGTAGATGTGGTAGATCTAAGCACTTTTGAGGTGATCAAGCAGATCAAAGTAGAGAAGATCTACGACTTTGCAGGCGAGATGATGGACTCTAAGATCTACTCAGTAGATCTAGTAGATGAAAAGCTTCTTATATTATCGCAAGATGATGAGGGTTATAGACGCCTTCATATATATGAGGGTGGCAAGCTTAGATCTATATTTGATCGCTCAAGTGAGCTGAGCATCGCTAAGGCGAAGTTTGTAAGCAAAGATCTAGTTCTCTTAGCAGATCTAGGCAATGAATATATGCTTTTGAATCTGCAAAGTGGTGAAGTAAAGCACCTGCTTCAAGCCTCCATGGGGCGTTTTAGCGACTTTGCGTTAAATGAGTCAAAAAGCCTTGCGGTGTGTAGCGATGAGAGTGGCGTGGTGCGAATGCTAGATCTAAAAAGCAAAAAGATGCTCTCCTTTAGTGGCAATGTAAACCTTGATAATATCTTTATGCTAGACTTTAGATCTAACACCATAGCCGCAGCGGGGCAAGATAGGAAGCTTGTGATATATAGCGAGGGTCTTGCGACTAAAAGTGTGATGGAGTCAAACTTTCTCATCTATGCGGTGGCTCTCTCGTCAAATGCCTCAAGTGTAGCGTACTCAAGTGATGAGAGTGGTACTGTTAAGGTGCTGGATCTTGCAAGCAAAAAAGAGATCGCTTCACTTAGTGGTAGCAAGGCGTTAGTTAGCAAGATACTCTACCTAGATGAGACAAAAGTTGCTGTTGGAAGCGACTCAAAAGAGTTGTTGGTGTACCATATAGATACGCGATTAGAACAAAGTCCCGCCTCGCTACGCTAACGCTGAGTTTTCTTGGGCAGAAAGCCCCCGCGACCTTGTCGCTCTGATGCCTAGGGCATCGTCACTGCGAGGCGACTTGTCGCCGTGGCAGTCTATGCTGAAACAGTTGTGGACTGCTTCGTCACTTCGCTCCTCGCAGTGACTGCGAGGCGTTATTGCGAGGCTCTAAAAAAGCCGTGGCAATATAAACTAAAATGTTAAAATAATAGTAAGAGGACAACATAATGAACATATCAAGTATAGTAGTAAAAACTTTACCAACAAATCTAGATCAAGTACTAAAGGATATAAAAAATTCACCAGTTTGTGACTACCATCTTCACGATGAGAAGGGTCGCATCATCATCACCATAGAGTCAGATAGTGTCGCTGAGGAGCTAGAGAAGCTAAAAGTGATCGAAGCTATACCAAATGTCATAACCGCAGAGATGCAACAAAGTTATAGCGAAGATGAGCTAGATCGCCACATAGAGGTGATCGCAAATGGCGACGCAGTACCAAAGGTGCTAAATGATGAGAGTATAAAAGCTAGCGACATAGTGTATAATGGCGATCTTAAAAAGCAAGATGACCTTGCAAGCTTTGCTAGGAGTTTTGATCAAAAAAAGAGGTAAGCATGAGCATAGAGGCTATAAAAACGATCCGCTATCTTGAACATAGCGAGATAGTGGAGTATCTTGATGGGGTTCAGTTTATCATTATGACCGAGCCTTCTCCTAGCAGTTTTGTAGGTACTCCACTCCATTTTAGCCTCTTTTTGCACACTAGCGAAGCTCTACCACCACATATAGTTACGGCGGTTTTAGACAAATTTGTTAAAGATTATGAGATCTCAAATGTCCAAAAGGTGATCGCCGAGCCTATGAGCGTGGGCTTTTCAGTTGGCACTCAAGAGACACATATGCCACTACTCATCACCAAAAGCGACGAACTATCTTCCATACCACACATCACAATGTTTGTCATCGACTTTGTAGGCGACTCACCCAACTTTGAAAATGCCAAAAAAGGCTTTAGTGGTTGGGTTTATGTGAGAAATTAGATTAGATTGCTTCACTATGCTCGCAATGACGAGTGACAGTCACTGCGAGGAGTGTAACGACGACGCAGTCTTAGACGCCAAAGGCGTCAGAGCGACAAAGTCGCGGGAGCTTTCCGCTGAGGAAAATGCGGAGTTATCGTAGCGAGGCGGGACTTGTTCCGACCGCGTATAAAATAGTAGATTGCTTCACTTCGTTCGCAATGACGGGTGGCAGTCTATTATGGCTCCATACCAAGTAGTATAGTTACCTGCTTATCAACCTGACTCATCTCATCGCTATCAAGCATAGCCACTCGCTCGCCAATGATCCTGCAATTGTCAAGTGTTCTTATCTGATCACAAAGCAGTTCACTAGTAAACTCAAGTTTACCTCTTTGAGTCACCCTAAATCTTAGCGGATAACCGCCATCAACAAGATGCGTAGTAAGCGGTAGCACGGTGGTTGTGGGGTGCAAAGCCTCATTTAGCATATCTGTCTGGTAGATAAGCACAGGTCGTAGCTTACCCACTTCGTTGCCTCTTTTTGGGTTAAGATTTGCCAAGTAGATCTCGCCTCTTTTAAACACTCTCGAGTCCATCTGCCAAAGCAGTCTCAAACTTATCTGCAACATTCAAGGAGTCAGCTCTAGTGAGCATAGAGGCTTTTTTGATCTGCTCTTTTAGCTTTTCTTTTTCTAAAGTCTCATTGTAACTAAGCACAGCATCTCTTATGAGTTTGCTTCTTGAAGTGCCAAGTTTTTTGACTATACTGTTTAACATTGCAAAAAAATCATCATCAGCTTTAAGCGTAATAGTATGCATAATCTGCTCCTTTTTAGTATTATAAAAAATATTACTTTTTGTATTATACTATATTTTAAAATAGTTGGCTATCGCGATATAGATTGCTTCACTTCGTTCGCAATGACGGGTGGCAGTCACTGCGAGGAGTGTAACGACGAAGCAGTCTTAGACGCCAAAGGCGTCAGAGCGACAAGGTCGCGGGAGCTTTCCGCCGAGGAAAACGCAGAGTTATCGTAGCGAGGCGGGACTTGTTCCGACCGCGTATAAAATAGTAGACTGCCACGGCGACAAATCACCCTATAATAACGGCTTTTGTCGCTTCACCTACCGCTTATCACAAAGCTATTTTATTTTACTCTAAGCTTCAATAGCCTATACTTTCGTTGTATCTTTAGAGATATAGCGATGGGCTTCATTCTCACCGCTATATTTTTTTAGGTATCATTATATCTTTAAAGATACAATGCAAATCTAGCTCTAGTAAGTTTTGGAAATCCACTCATCTACCTCCCACCTGATGAGCATACATTCTCCTATATAAAAGACAAAACTTACTAGAAGATCACACAAAGAAGTTTAAAAATGTTTAAAAAACTGTTCGTCATCGCACTGCTATTTAACACCCTAAATGCTGATGTAGCTCAAAGGGTGTTTGGCTCATCACCACCTATGACATACCTCATCTACACCCTTGCACCGCAAAAACTAGCAGGTCTTAACTTTGCGCCATCAAACATAAACAACCTCGCAAGCCCTACTCTGCTAGATGCTTCATTTTTAGATCTGCCTATCATCGGCTCGTTTCATGGTGGTGGATCTAGCATCAACATAGAGACACTACTAAGTCATAAGGTAGATCTGATCCTCTTTTGGGAAGATGACTTTTTGGCATCAAAAGTTAGCACTGAGCTAGCAAAAACAGGCATAAAAAGGGTAGATCTAAAGTTTAGACGCATCGCAGATATGCCCGCCTCCATACTAAAAGCTGGCGAGGCGATGGGTGAAGTTAGCAGAGCCAAAGAGCTAAGCACTCACGCACAAAAACTCATAGATGAGCTTACACTCATAACCAAAGATGCCCCGAAGGTGCGTTACTACTACGCTGAAGGGGCTGATGGCTTACAAACTGAGTGTAGTGACTCATTTCACACAGAAGCGATGCAAATAGCTGGGGGTGAAAATGTCCACAAATGCACCCAAAGCAATGTACTAGGGCTTGAGAAGATCACTTTCGAGACGCTTCTAGGCTACAACCCAGAGGTGATCATCGCACAAAATGCTCAAACGCTAAAAGCCATCAAAGAAGATCCGCTCTTTTTACATCTTGATGCACTCAAACAAAACAGAGTTTTTGTCGCACCAAACGATCCATTTAACTGGCTAGATCGCCCGCCATCTTTTATGAGGCTACTTGGTATGCACTTTATAGCAAAAGAGTTCTACCCTGAGCTATACAGCTACGATCTAGTGGCAAAAACCGTAGAGTTTTACAAGCTATTTTTGCGAGTAGATCTTAGTAAGAGTGAAGCCAAACAAATATTAGGAGAAAAACAGTGAAAAAAACCACCATAGTCTTAAGCCTGCTTTGTGTTAGTCTACTAGCTGATCCCATCAGCATAGAGAAGATCGTCATTCAAGGCGGTGATAGCACCACCTTTATAGAGGGCGAAGCAGATAGCTTTAGCAAAAAAAGCATCACAACCCTTGGCACTCATGCCAACATAAACCCCTACAATGTGGTGCAGTTCTCACCATCAGTGCACTTTAGCCCAACAGATCTAAGTGGCTCAAATGAGCCATCGTTTCATGATCCTATCCGCATCAGAAGCAAGGCTCAAAGTGGCCCAGGGGGTGTTTATATGCTAAACTCCATACCCATCTCAAGCAACCCAGGGGGTGGGAAACTGCTAGTAGATATGGAAAACATCAGCTCCATAGATCTACTAAAAGGCTACTTGCCAACAGATAAAAACCTAGGGTTTTCTTCACTGATAGGTAAGATCGATATGCAGATCTTAGCACCGCGCAAAGAGATGCAAACCACACTTTCGCAATCATTTGGAAGCGATAACTTCAAAAAGACATTTTTGCGTTTTGACACGGGTGAGATGGGAGATCTTAAACTATTTGGCTCACTCTCATATGTGGGAAGTGACAAGACAAAAGGTAGCGGGGATCTGACGCGAACAAACTTCACTCTAGGTGCTTCATATACGCCATCAAGCGATCTAAGAGCAGATCTATACTTTGTGCACAATAGCGATGAGCATCACAACTACTACTCGCTAAGCTACGCAGATGTCAAAAGTGGCAAGTACAAAAAAGAGTTCGCCTCCACTAGGCCGAGTGCAAACAACGACATAAACTACTACGACTGGAACAAGCAAGACTTCTCCACCTACGCCATCTTTGCAGATGTGATCTATGCTCCAACTTCAGAGGATATTATAAGTTTCAAACCTTACTATAAACGCGACCGTGGGGAGTACTTTTTTAACAAAGAAAACCCTGCAAACTCTGCAATGAACCGTATCATAAACTGGCGAATGGATCACGATCTCTTTGGCGTGGTAGCATCATATGAGCACACATTTAGTGATGCTTTTGTGGCAAAGGCGGGCTACTCATACCACAAACAGCAACCCCCAGGGCCACCGAGTCAGCAACGAAAGTACAAAAGTGTAAATGGAGCGTTGGAGTTTGATGGCTACGCAGTTTTGTCAAAAAATGATCTCCACACCATCTACTCGCCATTTGTAGAGCTTAGTGGCACACTTGATCGCTTTAGTTATAGTGCAGGCGTGCAGTACCAGACATTTAAACTAGGAAGCATCGATAGCTACACGCTTGGTACAAATGCCACTACTAGCAGAGACTACGACACCGCCATAAAAAATGGCACACTAGATCCTATGGCAAGCGTAGATGCTAGAAGTTTTCACCACTTTTTGCCATCACTCTACGCCTCGTATGAGCTTGATAGTGGCACGATTTATACAGACTACACCAGAAGCTACGGCTTTGATGTGAACCTCTACCCCACCTACACCGCTCAGCGAGCAAACTTCGTCGCAAAAGGCGTGAGTCTGCAAGAGTTGTGGAACACTACAAAGCTTGAGACATCTGATAACATAGATCTAGGGTACAAAACCGTAGTGGGTGGCATAGTGCTAAACCCTGCGGTATATGTGAGCTTTGTGCAGAACAAACAAGCGGGCATATATAGTCAAAACTTTGGCGTTAGCTACCCTGCAAATGTGGGCAAAGCTCTAGGTTATGGTGCAGAGTTTAGTGCAAACGGCGAGATCATAGAAGATCTTGACTTTTTGCTCTCACTCTCCTATAACCGCTACTCGTTTAAAGAGGACTTTGCTCAAGCAGGCGGAGGAGTAAGCGACATCAAAGGCAACCAGCTACCAGACGCCCCAAAAGTCCTAGCAAAAACTGCACTCTCATACACCATGGGCAAGCTTACCATCACGCCGAGTGTGCGTTACACCTCTAGCAGATACGGCGATGTTGCCAACACGCAAAAGATCTCATCTTATACCATAGTAGATCTTGACGCATCATACAACATAGGCAAGATCTTCTTTGCAAACGACGCCTCATTTAGAGTAAGTGCGACCAACCTAACTAACGAAAAGTACATCTCAAGCATCATCACAGCAGACAACGCCCTTGCAGCAAGCACCACTTCTAGTACCTACCAAAGCGGTGCACCATTTGGGCTTTATGCGACGCTAGATCTGAGGTTTTGATGGCAAAGATCTACTTCTTCCTCACCGCTCTTGTGATCTTTGCTACCCTCTCGCTCGCGTGGGGGCAGTATGAGATAGATCTAAGCACACTCGCTAAGTTTTTGCAAGCAAAACTAAGTGGCGAGATGAGTGAAGATCTGCTCATCATAGATAGCATCATCACCCAGATCCGCCTGCCTCGCGTGCTTTTAGCTATGCTCATAGGTGCCTCACTTAGCGTCAGTGGCGTGGTGTTTCAAGCGATGTTTACAAACCCCCTCGTCTCGCCTGGTATCCTTGGAGTCTTAGCAGGGGCTAGCTTTGGAGCAGCACTTGGTATGGTGGTATCAGATAGCTGGCTAGCGGTGCAACTACTCTCATTTGCCTTTGGGTTCTTAGCAGTTGGAGCGGCACTTTTTATCTCATTTGCCGTCGCTAAAGATAGCTCAAAGGTTATGCTAGTGCTTGGCGGGGTCATCAGTGGCTCACTCTTTACCGCCCTACTCTCGATCCTCAAATACACCGCCGATCCATACAGTACACTACCTGCCATAGTCTACTGGCTTATGGGCTCACTCAGCATGGCTAAGCTTGATGAGGTGCTTCTCATCTCGATCCCAATGGTGCTAAGCATAGTAGCCATGATCACCATGGGCAAGCACTTAGATCTGCTAAGTCTTGGCGATGAGGAGGCAAAAGCGATGGGCGTAGATGTGAGGCGAGTTCGCATAGTGGCTATACTCCTAGCCACACTAGCTAGCTCACTAAGCGTCGTTATGGCAGGAGTGATCGGCTGGGTTGGACTCATAGTGCCTCACATAGTTCGCTTCTATGCTGGAGCTTCACACAGAGTACTTTTGCCACTCTCTGCTATCATCGGAGCACTCTTTTTGCTCACCGCAGATAACATCTCTAGGCTACTGCTAAGCGTTGAGATCCCCATTGGCATACTCACCTCACTTGTGGGGATCCCCATCTTTGTGCTAGTTCTCAAAAAGGCAGGTTCAAGATGGTCTTAGAGGTTAAAAATGCTCACTTTGGTTATGAGCAAAAAAGCGTGCTTCGCGGGGTAGATCTAAGAGTTATGCAAGGCGAGGTGATCTCACTTTTAGGCATAAATGGCAGTGGCAAAAGCACACTTCTACGACTTATGCTAGATCTTTTGAGTCCATCAAAAGGGGAGATCTTTCTTGAGGGCAAAAACATCAGAGAGTTTAAAAGATCCGCCATCGCTTCACGCCTTGCCTACATACCACAAAGTAACAACACGCCATTTGGCTACACCGCTTTAGAGATGGTGATGATGGCACGCTTTAGCCTACTCTCGCCCTTTGCACAGCTTAGCAAAAAAGATGAGCTTATAGCACAAAACGCCCTTAAGCGAGTGGGTATAGAGGATCTCTCAGATCGCATTTACATCACACTAAGTGGCGGACAAAAACAGCTAGTCCTTCTAGCTAGAGCGATCGCTCAAGGCTCACAAACGATCCTAATGGACGAACCAGTAAGTGGACTAGACTATGGCAACCAACTCAAGCTTCTAAGACTCATCAGCTCGCTTGCCAAAGATGGCTACACCATCATTCAAACCACTCACTACCCAGATCATGCTTTTTTACTAGATAGTCGTGTAGTGATCTTAGATAATGGCGTGATCGTTAGTGATGGAGCTAGTAGCGAGGCGATCACCGCCAAAAGCATCGAGGAGCTATATGGCATAGAAGCAGAGATTATTTCACATGGAGGGTACGCAAGATGTCTACCAAAGATCTACTAAGAGAAGATATAGGGTTTTTTGACCTCACCACTGAGGCTTTGGGTATCGCAGATCTAAGAGGCGAGATCACATTTGAGCCAAAGCAGGAGATGATCCTATGTGGTTCAAGGTTTGTAAAAGAGACTCTAAAAGAGCTAGATCTTGAGTCTAGCTTTTTAAAGCGAGATGGCGAGAGAGTAAAAAAGGGTGAAGTTTTTTTAAGGTGCCACGGCAGGGCGGGTGATCTGCACGCTCTTTGGAAAGTGGCTCAAAATATATTTGAGTACTCAAGTGGCATAGCGACTTATACGAGCGATCTCTTGGGTCTTGTTGAGCACAAGATCTCCGTTCTCACCACTCGCAAAAACCTCCCAAATGCAAAGGAGTTTATGCAACGCTCTGTCTTTTGTGGAGGTGGGGCACCTCATCGTCTTGGCACTTACGACTCCGTGCTTATCTTTTCGCAACATCTGGAGTTTTTGCATAGTAGCTCTACTCTTGAGAGCAGTTTTAGAAGTCTCAAAAAACGCCTTATAGAGAAAAAGATCGCCGTGGAGGTGGAGAGCTTTGCTGATGCTTCCTACTTCGCAGATCTGCAAGCTGACATACTTCAGTGTGAAAAGATGAGCATTGATGAGCTACAAAAGTGCGTGCTTCTTAAGCAAAAATACCCCTCTTTGGTGGTGGTCGCCACTGGTGGGATCAACCACACAAACATCAAAGAGTATGCACTCACGGGCGTTGATGGGATCGTGACATCATCACCCTACCACGCAAAACCGCTTGATGTCAAAGTGCGTATGAGGAGAGTCGTATGAGAGTTTTACTACTGTTTGCTCTGCTTTTTGAGCTACTAAGTGCAAGAGTGGTAGTCGATGACTATGGCAACAGTGTAGAGGTTGGCGAAAGTGTAAAACGCATAGTTGCTGCTTCACCACAACTAACTATGAGCCTGCTAGCCTTTGATCCAGATCTCATCGCGGGCATAAACTCGCCCTTTTTTGAAGATCAAAAGAGCTTTGTAGGCAGTGCTTATGACAAGCCTGTCGTAGGTGGGTTTATGGGCGAGGGCAACATCATAAACCTTGAAGTTTTGGCGACTCTTAAGCCCGATGTGGTGCTACTTTGGGGCGGGTCTAGCAGAGCAAAAGAGCAAAAAGAGATGATCGAGTCTTTGGGACTAAGTGTGCTCATGGTGCGAAACGACAAGATAGATGATCTCTCTAACCAGTTTCGTCTTATCGGTGAGCTTAGCGGGGATAAAACAAGAGCAGATGAGCTTATAGCCTACACTAAAGAGAGTCTAGATCTAGTAAAGACGCTAGGCAAAAAGCTTGAGGACAAAAAGGCGATCCGCTACTACTTTGCACAGGGTGTTGATGGGTTATCAAGCGAGTGCGATGGCTCATTTCATCTCGAGCCATTTAACCTTAGTGGTGCTAAAAATGCCCTTGATTGTAAGCTTAGCTCAAACTACGGTATGGAGAAGATCTCACCCGAGATCCTACTACTAAGTGATCCTGATGTGATCGTAGCGATGGAGCGATCTTTTGTAAAAAACATAGCCAACAACTCCCACTTCAAGAGCCTTCGAGCTGTAAAGGAGGGCAGAGTCTTTTTGGTGCCATCAGAGCCTTTTAACTATATATCGCGTCCGCCATCGTTTATGCGTCTGCTTGGGATAAGGTGGCTCATAGCCTCTTTTTACCCTGAAGTGTATAGCTTTGATGCGGGAAGCTTTGAGAAGCTATTTTTTACTCAAACGGGGCAGTAGAGATGTACCAGAAGCATCTAAGAGTGGGGTTTGTTGCGAGCTTTTTGCTTCATACAACCCTGCTTTTAGCTGTCTATATCGGTAGTACCATAGAGCATAAAGAGCCAAAAAAAGTGAGCATAACCATCTCGCTTAGTGAGTTTGTCTCACCAGCTAAAGAGATAGTTGAGGAGCCAAAACAGGAGAACAAACCTCAACAAAAGGAGATAAAAAAAGAAGATGTCAAAAAGCAAGTAGAACCTAAAAAAATAGTAGAGCCTAAAAAGCAACCAGAACCCAAAAAGATAAAAGAGATAGCAAAGCTGGCACCAGATAAAGAGGTACTAAATATAACAGAGGAGACAAAAGAGAGTGAAGCTAGCGAGCAGATAGAAGAGAGAGAAGATCAAGAGGTAACCAGTAAGCAAGCAGTGGATCAAAATGCACTAGATGAAGCGATCAACAAGGCAAGAGAGCAGATGCTAGCAGATGAGGTGAATCTCTACTTAGCAAAACTAAGAGAGACGATCCAATCAAATCTCCGCTACCCAAACATAGCAAGGAAGCTAAACCTTGAGGGCGAGTGCAGAGTTAGCTTTGAGATCTGTTTAAATGGCGAGATCAAAAATGCCAAAATCATCGGCTCAACCTCTCGTAAAGTGCTAGATGAGGAGGCATTAAAGACACTGCAAAGATGTGTGCCTTTTGATGCACCACCAAAAGAGGGTATGAAAATCGACATACCTATACTATTTAAACTAAAAAGTTAGGAGCAAAAAATGAGTGAAGTAGCAAGAAATGAGACAGTAAAAAAGGTGATGGCGTTTCATAGATCATTTAACCAAATGAGCAAAGATGAGAGAAGCAAATGGGCTTTGGATATGGGAGAGATAAGAGTTGAGGACTTTTTTAGAGCTAACCAGAGCGTCTTTGATGAAGATGGTCCAGCGGAGAGAAACCTAGAAAAGAGATCGTTTTTTCTTGAGCTTCTTCAAAAACAGGTGGTTTCGCCTCCGCTTGAGTTTGAGCGAGGTCACCCTGTGTCAAACTACCTTGAGGAGAACATCATCATTCGCCACATCTGCACACAAGCAAGCGAGGCTCTGCAAAGAGGCGATGAGAAGGCCACTCTCAAGCTTGTGCAGGAGCTAAAAGGGGTACATATCCACTACCTTAGAAAAGAGGATCAGCTATTTCCATACCTTGAGAAGCACAACTTTACCTACCCAAGTGTGGGTATGTGGAAGTTTCACGATGAGCTAAGAGATAGACTCAAAAATGCAACTATGTATCTTGCAAGAGGTGAAGCTCAAAAGCAAGAGTTGCTAGATGTACTGCAAGATATCTATGAAATGAGCATTCGTGAGGAGAGAATGCTACTACCAACTGCTGTATATCTACTCTCCAAAGCGGAGTGGCTAAAGATAGCAAAAGAGGAGCGAGAGATCGGCTATGCGTTTATAGAAGAACCACCACATTATGGTGCTACAAGTAGCGTAGGTGTACACAACCCGTTTGGATCTATCGCACTTCATGATGGCTCACTTACGCAGGAACAGCTTGAGATGATCTTTACTTATATGCCATTTGATGTCACCATCGTCGATGAGAATGATCGAGTCGCCTTTTTCAACAAGGGAGACAAAAGGACATTTTTGCGTAGTGCGGGCGTAATCGGCAGAGAGGTGCGGTTTTGTCACCCACCAAAGAGCGTACATACCGTACTTGAGATCTTAGAAGCATTTAAAGATGGGAGCAGAGATGACGCTGAGTTTTGGATCAACTTTAAAGGCAGACTGACTCATATCCGCTACTTTGCACTAAGAGATGCTAAGAGAAACTACAAAGGGGTGATGGAGATCACACAAGATATAACAGATATACAAAAACTAAGCGGTGAGAGACGACTACTAGAGTGGCAATAGATTTTTATATGTCGTTATATCATATACAATATAAAGGAGAGGAAGTGAGTGAGGAAGTAAAAGAGGAGAAAAAAGGCGATCCAAAAAGCTTTGATCGCATAGTAAGAGAGGTGTTTGCACCCATCTACCCAGTCATCGCAGAGCAGATCTTAGCAAAATGCTCCACCACCAAAGGCAGATGCCTAGATGCGGGGTGTGGCACGGGGGCACTAGGAAGAGCCATGGCACAGATCTGCGATATGGAGATGATCTTTTTTGACAAATCAAGCGAGATGCTAGATCTTGCAAAGGGGTATGCAAAGAGTGAGGGTATAGCTCACAAAAGCTCCTTTATGGAGGGCGATATACACGACACCAAGCTAAAAGATGACTCCATAGATCTAGTCATTAGCCGTGGATCTTCACCATTTTGGGAGGATTGGCACAAGGCTTATGGCGAGATACTTAGGGTGCTAAAAAGGGGCGGATCTGCTTATATAGGCGGAGGTTTTGGCACTAAAGAGCTAAAAGAGAGCATCACAGCACAGATGAGCCAAAACAACCCGCAGTGGAGAGACTCCTTTAAAGATCGCATTGTCAGTGAGCGACAAGAGCTACCGCAGATACTACAAAGTCTAAACCCCTCAAGCTACACCATCATAGATGATGATAGTGGCTGGTGGGTCTATATGCAAAAATAAGGAGAGGTTATGAACAGAGTTAAGCTTAGTCTTTTAACAGTAGCACTACTTAGCAGTAGCATCTATGCGGATCACTCTTTAGAGCAGGTGGGAGTTGAGAGTGACATAGCTCAAGGTAGTGGCTTTGATGACTCAACCATAGGCTCAAAGCAGAGCATGTCCATAGATCATATCAAGCTTATAAATAGTGCTGAAATGATAAACCCATACAAGGCGATCTCAACCCTACCAGGGGTGGATATACGCTTTAATGATCCATTTGGTATGAGCATATCTCACAGGATCAGGGGCAAAAGCAACCGCAACATCGGTGAAACAGTAGATGGCTTACCACTAAAGGGCATCGGGCCAGGCGGCGGACTCTCCACGATGGTGGACATAGAAAACCTTAGCTCCATCAGTGTAGAAAAGGGTGCTATCAAAGCCGATAGCGGGTTTGGGTATGGTGGAGATAACGGCATGGTCAATCTGCACATGCGACAACCCTCAAACAAAGAGGGCGTAGAGTTGCGTCAGTCGCTGGGAAGCTATGACTTCTCTAAAACCTATGCAAGAGTTGATAGTGGCGAGATAGCGGGTAGCTTCAAAGCCTTTGTCTCTGCGTCAATCTCAAAAGCTGATAAGTTTAAAGGCGATGGCAAAGCGATGGATCGTAAAAATGTTGAGTTTGGACTAGCAAGTGCAGCAGGCTCACCCATAGAGTGGGAGATCTTTGGGATCTACAATGATCAGTTTCAGCACAACTACAAAACACTAACCTATGATCAAAGTAGAGATCTCTCAAAAAACAAAAAGCTAGACTACCAAACCACAAATCGCAACGCTTCTGACTACTACGACTACAACAGACAAGATTTTGTAACAAAAACACTATTTGGAAAACTGCGTATTCCACTAGGTGAATCTACTGCATTTATATTTAGACCATATTTTTTAAATGATAAAGGGTATAGCTACTCTACAAATGGTGCAAAGGTGCAAGACTGGCTAGTAGATCACGATACTTACGGGGCAGTAGCGGAGCTTGAGCATAAACTAGATGATGATATAAAGCTAAAACTTGGCTACTGGTATCAAGAAGATGAGCCACCAGGTCCACCAACAGCACATAAGCTAAGAGATGCGGGAACTATGGCGTTTAGCAACTGGCAAACCCTAGTGAAGGTAAACAAAAAGCATAAGTTTAGCTCACCATTTCTTACATATGAGCAGGTTTTTGGTAACACTATCTTAGAAGCGGGGCTAAAGTATCTATGGGTAAGCAAACCAGAGCTAACCACCTACAAAACAGCAGGCATAGGCGATGTAGGCTACAAAAAGGCACTTAGTCAGGCAAGCGAAGTGGCGTTTGTGCGTGAAGCTAAAACTTTTGGCATCTTTTTGCCAACTATTGGGGCGAGTCACTATCTAAATGAGACAACCACCCTAAAAGCAAGCTATGGCAGAAATGTCAATACCGCCTCATACGGCAACTACTCACCAGCATTTACTCAAGAGCTTGTAAGCACACTTTGGTCAAAACTAAAACCAGAGGAGTCGGACAACTTAGATCTAGGCGTAGGGTATCAAGATGGCGATCTATCACTTAGTGCCACAGCTTTTTACTCTTTGATCAAAAATGTAGGTGGCTCTTTTTATGATCCCGCACTAGATCGAACTTACGCACAAAATAGCACAAAAGGTAGATCTTATGGGCTAGAAGTGGGGCTATCATACAACCTGCTAGATAACCTAAGCATAGACGCATCAGCTACATACAACCGCTACGCATTTACCAAAAACTTCCTCTCAGCAGGCAATACACTCATAGAGTCAAAAGGCAAACAGCACCCAGATGTGCCGAGATACTTTGCAAATATTGGTGCTACTTATGATCTTAGCGGATATAAGATCTCCCCACTTGTAAGGTATGTAGGCAAAAGGTACTCTGATGCACTAAATCGTTATAGCGTAGATGGTTTTATCATCGCAGATCTTGCCATAAACAAGGAGTTTAGACTAGACAATGGGCAAAAACTAGAGCTTTCGCTCTCTGCTACAAACATCTTTGATAAAAAGTATATATCTACCTTCTCATCGAGCGATACAAATCTAACTCCAGAGATCGGCTACACCATCGGATCTCCTAGAGCATTTTTTGGCTCACTGGCGTATAAGTTTTGAGTATGAAAAAGATACTACTCACACTTTTAGCTCTTTTGTCCATACTAGATGCTCAGTGTGCTAAGAGGATAGAGGATTTTAGTGGCACAAAGGTGTGCATACCGCAACAGATCGACTCCATTATCATCACCTGCTATGGTGGAGCATCTCAAGAGGTAGCACTCTTTGATGCAGACAAAAAGATAGTCGCTCTGCCAGACTCTAGCAGTTTTGCACACTTTATAAAAGTCTATCCATTACTTCAAAACACCCCTAGTGTAGGCACTTTTGATGATGTAAACCTAGAGACTCTACTCAAACATAAGCCATCTATCGTCTTTGTAGGGGCGACATCTTATCCTACAAATAAAAAGATCGCAGATAGTGGCATACCAACCTTTACTCTAGGTATAGGCAAGCATACGATACCGACTCTACTTGATGAGTTTATAAAGGTGGGTGAGCTACTTGGTAGTCAAAAAAAGGCATTACAATTAGTAAAATATTGGCAAAAACATCTAGCAGATATAGAGCAAAAACTCTCACATATCAAAGATAAAAAGGTGCTTTTTTACACCTCTAGCAGATCTACCAATGATATATACAACTGGAATGATGAGTTTATATCAGCAATTGGTGCGTTAAATATGGTAAAAGTAGCCAGCATCGATGGCGAGATCACACTAGAGACACTCTTGCAACACAACCCAGATGCGATACTAACCACCACAAACGGCACCTCTGCACTGAGTTATGGCAACCTCAAAAAAAGCACCCTATTCCCACACCTAAAAGCGGTACAAAACTCTTTGCTACTTGAGGCACCTGTGGGGAGTTTCTGGTGGGATAGACCATCGCCAGAGGCGATCTTGGGGATCATGTGGGTTGCTAAAAAGCTCTATCCTAACGAGTTAGCAAGCCTAGATATCCAAAAAGAGAGTGAGTACTTTTTCAAAGAGTTTTACAACTACAACCTAAGCAGATCTGAGTATCTTAGCTTTTTTAACAAGGAGAACCTATGACTTTTGGACTATTTGCTCTGGTAGAAAACTACCACAACGACACTTGCAGGGCGATCAAGGAGCAGTTAGATCTGGTACTTCTTGCAGATGAACTTGGTTTTGAGAATGTATGGTTTGGTGAGCATCACTTCAACGCCTTTAGCGTAGTGCCAGATCCGCTATCGATGCTTGCCTACATCGCTGCAAAAACCACTCGCATACGACTAGGTGCAGCGGGGTACTTAGCACCATTTTACCATAGTGTAAGACTTGCTGAGAGCTTAGCAACGCTTGATCATCTAAGTGGCGGTAGAGTCGATGCAGGGTTTGCCAAAGGTGGCTTCGCACCCGATACTAAACATCTGCTAAAAAGCGAAGCAGATCTAAGGGCTTTGATGATTGAGACCATAGACGCACTGGAGCTACTACTGTATCAAGAAGCGACCTATAAAGGTGAGTTTATCAAGCTAGATGGTGTGAGCATAGAGCCAAAGAGCTTGCAAGAGGAGATCCCGTTTTTTATAGCTACTTTTGCCACAAAAGCGACTATCGAGTTTGCGGCAAATCGTGGTTATGGGCTTCTTATGTCGCAAGGTGCATCGCTTGAGGATTGCATAAATGCTCAAGAGATCTACTTTAGCGTAGCGGGGTTTTACCCCAAAATGGTCATTATGAGAGTTCTATATGTAGATAGTAGCGATGAGCTAAATGATGAGCTACTAGTTAGCACAGACTACTTCATCAAGTGTATGAGAGCAGTGATGAGGGATCAGAAGCAACCACTCTTTGATGAGGTGGAGTATGAGAGGCTTCTTAAAGAGAGGGAAGGCTTTTTTGATGGTGAGGCGTTTGTGAAAAATGCGATCTATGGCACGCCTGCAAAGTGTTTAGCGGAGCTAAAAAAGTATGATGAGGCTATCAAAAACCTGCAGATCGCATTTAACCCCGCATCGATGGATCATAGCAAAAACCTGCAGATGTTAAAGAGCATAGCACAGGAGGTGGGTAACTGAAAACAGGTAACGGACAACTGAAAACGGAGTAGATTGCTTCGCTTCGCTCGCAATGACGGGTTGCAGTCACTGCGAGGGGTGTAGCAACGAAGCAGTCTTTGACGCCTTAGCGTCAGAGCGACAAGGTCGCGAGGGCACCACGCCGAGTGGAACGCAGAGTTATCGTAGCCAAACGGAGCTTTGCTTCGTTGGCGTACTAAATAATAAAGGAACATTAAAAATGAGAAAAGAACAAAAAGTAGCCATCTTGCTTGCTCTTGCATCACAGCTCTATGCAAGCGATGCCATACTACTTGAGGGTGTTAGTGCCTCCACTCACAGCTTTAGAGAGGATCTAGATCTAAGCAGTCCGACAAACCTTTACAGGGTAGAGCAAAGTGCTCAGTTTGGGACACAAGTTCTTACAAAAGAGGATATAGACGCCTACCAACCAAAGGATTTTTATGATCTCATAGATAAAGCCATAGGTATAGATGTTACTTATCAAGGTCGAAAAAGCCCATTTTTCATAAATATGCGAGGTGGGGGAAGTGTGACATACATTATAGATGGTGCCATACTTCCATCAACTGCAAATAGGATACTCCTAAAACTACCTATGAGTGCAATAGAAGAGATCCAAATAGTTAGAGGCTCAACCGCACTAGCACTAGCACCATCTATTGGCATAGGGGCATCTAATAGTGGATCTGGGCTAAACACGGGCTTTATCATCATAAGAACAAAGCGACCAAAAGATACAGAGGGGCTTATTAGTGCATTTGTTGAAAAATCTAGCAACAACCCAACCGCAAATGGTCAAGATATCTTTCTAGGCACTAAACTAGGAGATGGTAGTGTCGATGGCTATATAGGAGCTTTAGTCTCTAGATCCGATAGACCAAGCAGTGACAAAAGGTTTGATGGAAGCGACTCAAAAGCTGTAATGCTCACAGCTGGGTTAAATGTAGATAGGTTTAGCATAAATGCGATGGGGTATAAAGATAAGGGGTACTTTGAGCTTCAAAGAGGTATTACTGTTCAAAAGACGCTAGATGACTCAAAATGGTACTACGACCCCATAGAGACAACCGTTCTATCATCAGATCTAGCTATGCAGTGGAATGAAAACCACACTACGCTAGCTTCTATCTTTCAAGTGGAGTATGAGCACTCGGAGTATAGCAATGAGAAGTTTGGGCAGAGCCTAGCCCCCATAGAGAAGAGGTATAAGGAGAAGTCAAACGGGTATAGCCTACGCCACAATATGACATTTGATAACACTCTTATACAACTAGGCGGTCAATACACGCACAGTGATGGGTTTGGAGCAAACTTAAATAGTGCTTATAATAGGTTTGATACAAACATCTTAGGGGGATCTGCGTCCATAGAGCAGTCGCTATTTGATGGTGATCTAGTGTTAGATGCTGGTTATAGATATGATAAAAAACATATAAACTACTCTAGCACAAACGCAAATAAAAATAGTGCAAACAACAGCGTAGATATGGCACCTGCAAAGGTTATGGCATTTGGAGCACTCTATAAGATAACTCCTATGTTTTTACTAAGTGGAAGATACTTTCAAGGCGATGAGGGGAGTAGTGGTGACTTCGATCTGCTTACAAAAGATGGCTCATCACTGCACTCCGAGAAGCAAAAGAGATCGGAAATAGCACTAGAAGCGAAGATAAAACCATACTTCCAACCAACCATCACTTGGTTCAATGTGGACTTTACAAACCAAAAATCGGCTACAACAGACACCTACACCGACACAAAAGGCAGTGAGTACTACTACTATACAGAGTCTGACTCTTTGCGTCGCGGGCTAGAGTTTGCCATAAAGGGTAGCCATAGTGGCTTTAACTATCTGCTAGCTCTAACGCATATGACAAAAAATGAGACCAAAAACAAAAATGGCGTGAGTAACAGCATAGGATCTAGCACCGCTAAAAATAGCTTTACTGGCAAGATCGGCTACACTTGGGAGAACTACCGTGCCAACCTAAGCGTCAAAAAGATAGGCTCATACGACACCTCAACAAGTGCGATGGGGACTGCATACGATGTTCATCTAGGCGACTATACAAGCGTAGATGCCAATATCGCTGGGGATTTTAAGTATAGCAATAGCATTTATAGTGCAAAACTCTATGGCAGAAATATAGGCAACACCAAATACGCCACAAGATACACCACAGGCTACTACTACGATAGAGGCAGAACTATCGGACTAGAGCTAAGTATGGCGTTTTAGGATAGGTTATGAAGATACTTAAACTACTACTGCTACTTTTGCTGGTTGCAAAGGTTGGTTTTGCAAAAGAGATCACAGATATGATAGGCAGGAGCGTAATAGTGCCAGATAAGCCAAAAAAGACATACGCCCCATCGCCGTATGGTGCATATGCACTCTATGCGTTAGATCCTACTCTTTTGGTTGGTTGGATCTTTGATATAGATAAAGAGGATTATCAGTTTTTGCACCCAACTATGCAAAACCTACAAACCATAGGTAGGCTTCTTGGTGCGGGTCAAAACGCAAACCTAGAGGTGCTACTCTCCAAAAACCCAGATCTGATACTTATGTGGAAGCACTCAAATGAGTTTACTCAAAAAGAGGAGGAGATGCTAAGGGTGCTAAATGCTCCATATATATTTGCTCTTGAAGAGGAGATAACGGACTACCCGCAGATCTTTAGGTTTTTGGGCAAGGCACTTAGTAGAGAAGATAGGGGCAAAGAGCTTGCTACTTACGCAGAGGATCTCTTTAGTAGAGTTCAGCAAACTGTGACAAGCATAGCAGTGGAGAAAAGAGCTAGAGTTTACTACGCTGAGGGTGTAGATGGCTTAGCAACAGAGTGCGATGACTCCATACATGTACACCTACTAAAAATCGCAGGAGATGTCAATATACACAGATGTAGCACAACTAGTCATAAGGGGTTTGAGAAGATCTCTATGGAGAGGGTGCTAGAGTATAACCCAGATGTGATACTGATCCAAGATGAGATCTTCTTTAGAGACATCTACAACTCTGCTCTTTGGTCGCAACTAGACGCGGTGAAAAACAGACGCGTATATCTCATACCGCGAGCACCCTTTAACTGGTTTGATAGACCGCCATCTTTTATGAGGATCATGGGACTAGAGTGGCTTATGCACACCATCTACCCCGATGAGTATAGTTTAGATCTACAAAGTCGCACAAGGGAGTTTTACAAGCTATTTATGGGTGTAGATCTATCGCAAGCTCAGCTAGATCATGTACTAAAAGGTGCTACTAGCTTGATCAAGGAGGTGGATATGAAGTGATGCAGAGTTATTGTAAAGAGAAGAGTCATCCTCGCGAAAGCGGGGATCTAGACTATGAGAAATAGTGGATCTTCGGAACAAGTCCGAAGATGACGGGTCGCAGTCACTGCGAGGAGTGTAACGACGAAGCAGTCCACAACTGTTTTAGCATAGACTGCCACGGCGACAAGTCGCCTCGCAGTGACGATGCCGTAGGCATCAGAGCGACAAGGTCGCGAGGGCACCACGCCGAGTGGAACGCAGAGTTATCGTAGCAAGGCGGGACTTGTTCCGACTGCGTATTTATATGTAATAATAAAAAGGATAAGAGATGAAAACAACAGCAAGAAATGAGTTAAGCGGGATTGTAGTGGATATAAAAAGTGGCGGGGTTATGAGTGAGGTACTCATAGAAGTAGGCGAAAACATAACAGTGTGTGCGACTATCACAAATGACTCGCTTGCATCACTAGGTATCGCTAGAAGAAGTGCAGTAAGTGCCCTTATCAAGGCATCTCACATAGTACTAAGCAAGCAAAAGTTAAACGCAAGTGCGAGGAACAACATAGAAGCAAGCATTAGTGGGATCACAAAAGGTGCGGTAAATAGTGAAGTGAGACTTCAAGTGGGTGGCAAAAAGCTATTTGCGGTGGTGACAAACGACGCGATCGCAGATCTAGGACTTGAGCCAAAACAGAGCGTATGGGCGATCTTCAAAGCCTCTAGTGTTATCGTAGTAGCATAGGTGATTGCCGCGGCTTTTCGAAGCCTTGCAATGAGAGATCAGCTTTCGACGCCTTAGCGTCAGAGCGACAAGGTCGCGAGGGCACCACGCCGAGTGGAACTCAGCGTTAGCGTAGCGAGGCGGGACTTTGTTCCGATCGCGTATATAAAATAGTAAAAAGGAGTAGTTATGAAAAAGAGTATAGTTTTATCGCTCGTAGCTTCGCTTGCAGTAGCAGATAGCTTCACCCTTGGGCAGGTGAGAGTAAGTGATGCTACGATCAATGAGAATCCATTTGAGCAGAGTGTAACCTCAACAACACTTGAGCAACAAAACAGCATCAAGATCACCGACTCGCTAGATAAGATGAGCGGACTTCATATGCAGTATAGTAACGGTGCGAGGAATGAAGCGTCGATTAGTATCAGGGGTCAAGACTCCAAACGGGTGGGGCTTTTTGTCGATGGTGTGCCTGTCTATGTACCCTATGATGGGTTTGTGGACTACAACCGTTTTCTAAGTAGCGACATCTCAAGCATAGATGTCTCAAAGGGCTTCTCATCGGTGGCGTATGGCTCAAACACTCTAGGCGGGGTCATCAACATAGTGACCAAAAAGCCTACAAAAGAGCTTGAGGGTAACTTATCGGCTCAAATGATCTGGGACAACAGCGGAGATCTAGCCAAAAAGCTCTACAACCTAAATGTTGGAAGCAAGTGGAATAACTACTATGTACAACTTAGTGGCTCATACTTTGATCAAGATCACTTTAGACTAAGTAGAGACTATTCGCCTGCTCTAGGGGCTTTGCAAGACTCTACAAAGAGGCTAAGAAGTGAAGCTAGAGATCAGAGGATCTCACTAAAAGCGGGCTATGTGGCAGATGATGGAAGCGAGGTAGCAATCGGCTACATAAACCAAAAAGGGACAAAACAAGCTCCGCCATCAACTGCTTCAACATCACCAACCAACCGCGACAAGTGGACATGGCCACACTGGGACAAGGAGAGCGTCTATGTTGTAGCTCAAAAAAACCTTGACTCCTCATACCTAAAGGGCTCTATCTACTACGACAAGCTAGATAATGAGCTAGACTACGACTACACGCAGTTTAACGACAAGTTTAACAACTTCTCAGGCTCTAGTCGCTATGATGATTATAGCTATGGTGCAAGAGCGGAGTATGGCATCACACTAGGCGATAACTTGCTTGTGCTAAGTGCCAACTATAAGTATGACTCGCATGAGGGCTACCAGATCAACCAAGCATCACACCGTGAGTATATAGCAGAGAAGTTTGCTGATGAGACCTACTCACTGGGTGCAGAAGATACGCTTAGCATAACAGATGATCTTGAGCTGATCGCTGGTGTGGGGTATGACTACAAAAAGACCAAAAGAGCGTATGACACTACCTCAAGTGCGGGCACTGGGTGGTTACCACAAGCAGTTATCCCAGCACTTGAGAAAGGTTCACAAGACTCCATAAACCCGCAAGCTGCGTTAGTTTACTCACTAGATGAGAGCCAAAAAGTGCGAGCAAGCTTCTCACAAAAAAGCTACCTACCATCGATCAAAGATAGATACTCTCGCCGTATGGGGAGTGCCATCGCAAACCCAGATCTAGAAGCAGAGGTAGCAAACCACTATGAGCTAAGCTACAACTATTTTAGCGAGTCGCTAAATGCCAAAGTGGCGGGCTTTTTTACTAAAAACCGTGACGCTATACAAGACAAAGTAGTGGACTATATAAATAACATTAGCCAAAATGTAAACATCGGAAAAACTGAGTACAAAGGCTTTGAGCTAGATGCCTCTTACCGCTTTAGCTCATACGAAGTGGGTGGCAACTACTCATACATCGACTATGAGAACAAAACTTCGCCCGCGGTCAAGATCACAAAGGTGCCAAAACATAAGCTATTTTTATATGCAGATGCTAAGATCGGTGGCGGATTTGGGCTATATGCTGATGCGAAGTACAAAAGAGATACCTATGAAGATATAGGTGGTGGGGTATATCAAAAACTGCCGACTCATACTATCATAGATCTAAGAGCCTACTATGAGCCAACACAAAATATCATCGCAGAGATAGGCGTGAAAAACCTAACTGACAAACTTGAGACTACGCTACTAAACTATCCTGATGCGGGGCGAGAGTTCTACATCAAGGGTACCTATAAGTTTTAGTTTGTAGATCTTAGTCTGCTAAAATGTCAAAAAAAGGAGCGTATATGTTTTTAGAACCATTAGATCTTGCCAAAATGTACAAAGAGCACAAAAGCAGATCTACCTATCAGAACAAAAAGAGCGATCATTGGGACAAGCGAAGTGCCGAGATGGCTCCGCGTATGCAAGGCTCTTCTTATGTTGATGAGTTTCTAAGCCAGATGGATCTACGCGGTGATGAGGTGGTGCTTGATGTGGGGTGTGGCCCTGGGACACTTGCTATCCCGCTTGCTAAGCGGGTCAAAAAGGTGATCGCTGTGGACTTTTCACAAAGTATGCTAGATCTTCTTAGCGAGTATGCCTCTCGCGAGGGGGTGAGTAACATAGAGACGCATCTGCTTAGCTGGGACGATAGCTGGGAGAGCCTGCCACAAGTTGATGTGGTGGTCGCTTCTAGGAGTATGGAAGTAGCCGATCTGCACGCTACACTGCAGAAGCTAAACCACCACGCCAAAAAGGCTTGCTATGTGACATTTAAGGTGGGCGGAAGCTTTGTCGATGAGCAGATCTTAGAGTTTGTAGGCAAGGAGATAGTCACTAAACCTGACTACTGGTACATACCACTACTGCTGTACAAGATGGGCTATCTTGCGGAAGTTAGCTACTTAGGAGCTGAGGCGGGGAGCCTTCGCTATAGCAGTGAGGAGGCGTTTGTAAACTCGCTTGTGTGGAGCTTAGATAGCCTAAGCGAGGAGCAGAAACAAAAGGCTAGAGAGTTCTACTGCTCATTTGTAGAGTGCGGCAAGTTTGAACCAAAACCAACTGTGTGGGCGATGATCAAGTGGAGGGTGGAGAAATAAAACGCTCAAGAGGAGTCCACCTCCTCCCCTAGCACATCAAAACTAAACTATCTAAATATTATTGCGATTTGCAATAAATGCTCATATTTTTAATCTTATTTGCTACTATGCTATTACCTAAAAAAGGAGCTACAATATGACTTCAAATAGTAATGCAGAAATTTTTGAAGATAAAAAAGTACGGACATTTTGGAATGCAGAGAGCAAAAAATGGTATATCTCCATTGTTGATGTTGTAGATGTCCTAACAAATAGCCCAAGACCTAGAAAATATTGGAGTGATCTAAAAAAGAGGCTAGAGCTTAATAGAGATGAGTTGTCCGAAAAAATCGGACAACTCAAAATGAGATCAAGTGATGGAAAGTACTATAAAACAGATGTTATAAATACTGAACAGCTTTTTAGATTGATATCATATATACCATCATCAAAAACAGAGTCTTTTAAGCTATGGCTAGAACAGATAGACAAAAAAGTTATAGTCGGCAACAATGATAAAAATTTACTAAAAAAAAAGAGTCTAATCTTACAAGAAGCAACTTTAATATTTGAAAAATACGGCTATGAAAGTATGAAAATTTTAGACTTAGCAAAAAATGCAGGAGTTTCTCAAACTACTATTTACAGTATCTTTAAAAACAAAGAAGGGCTATATGTAGAGTACATAAAGTCCCAAATAAAGGCTTTTTTAGTAGAGCTAGAAGAGTTAAGCCAGAAAAGCACAAGTTATAAAAAACTGTACAATTTTGTAGCACTAAAGTTTAAATACTATATAAAAAAAAGTAAAGCTATCGAATCAAATATAGAAAATAACCCTCTATTTTTTAATATTTTTTATAGTGATAAAACCAATCCATTTGAAGATATATACTATTTTTTAGCAAAAATTTTTATAGAAATTAACCCAAATATTGATAAAAAACAGTCTATAAAACTTGCATATATCTTCAATAGCTTTAGCGATGGGTATATCTCTCTATGGAATCAAAAACAGGATTTTGAGCTTTTAGACTATGTAGATGAAGTTTGTGAAAAGTTTATCCTCACTATATAAATACAAGCTTATATATAGTTTTAGTAATTTAATTATTCTTTAAGTATTTAACTATTAAAATGCGTATAACATAAATTCAAAAGGAAAAACTATGTCAAATGCTATACTAGAAACACTCAGAAAAGACCTAGAAACTGCAAAAGAGACAAACTCTTTAACGCTAAACAACATAGGGCAAATTGTTCAAGAATCAACGACAAAAATCGTAAAAGAACTACGGTTTAACAAAGAGATGTCATTAAATCTACTAAATGATATGCTAGATACAACCATTACAACACTTGTAGAAATGGGGGAAGACACAAAGGAGAGTATCAAAGTCTCAACAGAAACGATGCTAAACACAATTCAAGAGTATGCTAAAAAACGATACGATGAGCAAAATCAAGCCTTTGAGGAGGTACAAAAAAATATTACAGGCAAGATTAACAACTTAAAAGACAAAGGCGACTCACTTAATTCTTCTATAAAAGATATAGTCGATTCTGCCATAGAATCAACTAAGGAACTACTCTAGGCAAAAATTAGTTTTTAGCCAAAACAAAAGATTGCCACGGCTTTTTCAAAGCCTCGCAATGACGGGGATTTGTCACTGCGAGGAGTGTAACGACGAAGCAGTCTAACCCAAACTATATAGCCTAGGAACAGATCTTGCTTTTTGGGCATCAATATGAAAAAAGCCACCCTAACCCTCACACTCCTAAGTCAGGTACTCTCTGCAAATATCATTACACTTTATAGCGACCCACTAACGGGGCAGATCTTTAGCACACCCGCTGAGGGACGCGTAAAGATGGGTGATTTTATGAGTGTAGATAGCACCAATGTAATCCCAAAGATAGACCCAATAGCAGATCTTAGAGATCCAAAGCCTCAAGATCTACAAAACAGCACTCCAAAGGTCGCCTCAAAAGCTAATACGCTGGAGTTTAGCGGAGTACACTACTTTGGCTTTAGCTCCGCTAGAGCAAAAAACAGCACCAACTATGCAGATGACTCCAGCGGGTTTGAGTCTCGCAGAAACTACCTGCAAGTCAAGGGGTACTTAAGTGAGAAGGACTACTTTCGTGTCACGCTAGATGCCACAAAAGCTCTAGGCTCAAACACAAGCTACGCCGATGTTTTCATCAAGTATGCCTACCTCTACTTTGATGAGATCTTGCCACATACTAGCGTAGAGTTTGGTGTGGCTCACCGCCCATGGATCGACTACGAGGAGCATAATAGCTGGTTTTATAGATCTTTTAATAGAGTCGCCATCGAGGGTAAAGCTTCAACAACTGGAAGTGGAGTGGATCTACTAAACTCCGCGGATCTAGGGGTAAACTTTAAGATAAAAAGAGATGCCTTTAGCTCTGAGATTGGTCTATTTAATGGTGAGGGCTACCATGCAGACAAGGGCGGAGCAAACCAGAAAAATGATGAGAAACTCTCGTTAGAGTGGCGACTAAGCGGGCATATCATAGGTAGTGGCAAAGATGTTGGCAAGCAAGATCCACTAAAGAGTAGCTACGCTCACCTCTCCACATTTGGGCTACTCTCCAAAAACCACAAAGACGATAGCAAGACACTAGATCAAACTAGCCCTATACCTCTAAAAAGCGAGTATGATCGCACTATTTTTGGGCTTCACACTGTTTACAATGAGCCCAGCTTCTTGCTTGCTATCCAGATCCTAAAGGCAAAAGACAAAGCCCGCAACCGCAAAACCTCAACCAACTGGGGCGAGAGAGAGTATGATCTACTCTCTATAAATGCGGAGTATAGAGTGCTTCAAGATTATAGTGTTGTGGGGCGTTATGATGAGTATAAACTAAAAGATAAGCTAAATGATGGCTCACCGATGGACTCAAGCGTAAGGGGCAAAAAGTATATCGCCGCACTAGTGTACAAATATAGCCAATATGTGAAGTTCATAGCCTCTGCTAAGTTTATAGATGAGGAGTTTTTACACTCTAGCAAAGACTCTGGCGAGTCAAAAGATGTCTATATGTTCACCACTGAAGTGAAGTGGTAGGGCTAAGATCACCCTTTTTCTATCTTAGATCTAAACTCTTTTAGTTCAGCTAGATTTTGCTCACTCTTATCTATCAACTCCCCCACCATTAGCCCAAGCATCACGGTTTTGTAGAGATTTGGGCGATTTTTACGCCAATTGTAGATAGTCTTTGTATCCACTCCCAAATAACCTGCCATATCTCTGATAGTCATATTCATAATACACCGCTTTTTATTGCAAATGTACAGATCTAAAAGTGATAAAACAACAAAGGAGTATTTACTTATATTACTATATATTTGATGAAAAAAGATAGGATTGTGCTAGTTTTGACCAACGATGGTTGGGTTAGCGAAAAAGAGTTCAGAAAGTAGAAGAGCTAGATTGCTTCGCTACGCTCGCAATGACGGGGTGCAGTCACTGTGAGAAGTGTAACGACGAAGCAGTCTAAGCCGTGTGAGTGATGATAAAAATAGATAAATCTTTCAAGCTTCTACTAGATCTGGTGATGGCTCATAGAAGTAAAACCCTTGCGAAGCATCGATGCCAAGGGATTTTACCTGTTCTAAAATCTCTTCACTTGAGACAAATTCAGCTATGACAAAGACATTGATCTCGTGAGCAAACTGGCAGATATGTCGAACAAATATGCGGGCATTTACATCGTGAGGCAAATTTTTTATAAGTGAAGCATCAATTTTTAGTGTGTCAATATTTAGTTTTAGCAAGTGATCAAAGTTAGAGTAACCACTCCCAAAGTCATCTATGGCAAATCTGCACCCTAGATTTTTAAACCTCTCAACAAACTCTTTTACACTCTCATAGTTCTCAATCCCCTCGCTCTCAAGGATCTCAAACTCCATAAACTTGCCCATACCACTTGCAACGATGCAGTTTTGCAAATAGTTAGCAAGATCTTTGTTTGTAAGATCTTCACTAGATAGATTTATACTCACTAAAGTATTTTTGCCCATAAAAGTCTCTATGGTTTTATCTATCATTATTTTGGTTAGCTCTGAGTAGAGTTTGGTTTTTTTGGCAATATCTAAAAAGAAAAATGGAGAGACAACTTTGTCATCTTCATCTATTAGCCTCACTAGTGCCTCATATTTTAAGATTGTGCCGTCCCTATTTGAAACAATTGGTTGAAAATATGGAACAATTCTATCTTGCTCGATCGCTCTTTTTATCTTTTTGTACCAGATAATATTTTGCGAATGATCTTTTTTTAGCTCATATGTAAAAACCTCGACGCTTTTACGAGAGCCTTTTGCCCTCTTTAGTGCAAGAGATGCGTACTCTAGCACTCTACTATTTAGATACGCTATACCCGCACTAACAGAGATGATAATCTCCACCCCATCAACAACAAACACCTCATGTTTACTCCTCTCAACTATACTTGAGACCATATCTTTAAACGCTATGATGTCGCTACACTCCTCTTGCAACAGCACAAACTCATCACTATTTAGCTTATAAAGCTCAACGCCTGCAAAACTACTTACGCTAGAGCTTAGATACTTAGCAAATTTAGCTAGTATCTCATCGCCTGCACTCACTCCATACACTTCGTTTATCTCACTAAAGCGATCTATATTTATAATGGAGAGTGCATAGAACTTTCCATCAGCCAGCCTTGTTGTAAGCAAGACTCGGTTTGGTAGTTTTGTGATAGCATCAAAGTATAGTGTTTGGTGCAACTCATCTTGGCGTTTAAAAGATCGTATAGCAAAACCAATATCACCTGCAAGCTCCACAAGCAACTCCACCTCTTTTTGCTTAAACTCTTCAAGAGTTGTAAATAGTACCATCACACCTAGTGGATCACTATATATATCGCTAATTATTGGTATAGATATGCCGAGTTTATACCCCAAAGATTTGGCTATTGCTTGACGCTCTTTTGTCGAGAGGCTCTCATTTTCTAAATCTATATAACATACCTTATTTTCCCTAGCTGATCTCTCTACAAAAGATCCAGTTATATCCTTGATGGACATTTTATTGCATACAAAATATTCAATATCTTGTGAAGCTGCCTCTACTACTAGATAATCTTCCTTAGCTAGAGCTATAAAACAGAGCTTATAGTTTGTGTTTTCAACAAGCCGATCGCAAGAACTTTTGAGCAGATCTGCTACACTATTTGATGCAAAAAGTAGATGGTTGATATCTGCAACGATCTGAAGTATACCATCTAGGTATAACACCTCATCATAGGCACTTTGCAATTCTTTTTTTTGCGAAGTAGCTGTACCTATGGAGTTACAAAGCACCTCATCAAGCTGTCCAATCTCCTCTATATAGTACTTTTTATGCTGTGGATTTGGCAAAAATATCTTTTTAGTAACCTCTAAAATAGGATCTACCATAGTAAACCTTACCACATTTAGCATCACAATAGCCACTACAAAAAGTGTGAAGAAGAGAAGTCCACCATACAAAAATGCTATCTTGTTTAGCCTGCTAAAGAGATAGTTGCTATCAAGATCTACATAGAGATAAGCTATCTTTTTATGGTTGCTAACATAGTACTCTACCTCAGAGACAAACTTAGTTGTGCTGCTATTTTTTATGCTAGAGACGATGTCATCGATCTTTGCATAACCATCTTCTATATGATAACCTACACTCGATCTAAGCGAAGAGAGAGAAACAGTCTTGCCATCTATGGAGATAGAGAGTTTTTTAATGATAGGATCTACTGCACTATATTGATCTAGCATCGATTGCAGATCTGCAAATCTCTCTTTTTGTAAAGATTTTTGGATCTCTATCTCTAGTCGATAAACATCTTGGTTTGTCCTCTCTGCGATATAGTGCAGAGTCGTATCTCTCTCAACACTATAAAACAGACCCGCCAGCACGGCAATAAGTATAAAAAATATAGCTAGATTTATATAGTTAAAACGAGAAATATTCATCTAATAATCTCATCTATGTTTATATTTTGTCTCTTGAGATACTCTAGCACATCATTAGAGGGGTTATTGTATATCCACTCTATCTCATCGATAGATCTTAAAAAATCCTCATAGCTTTGATCCTCCAAATAGCTCTTAATCTTCAAGTAGTATGCTTTAGGATCTGCCTTTAATGCTAATAATGCTCTTATAAAAATAGCCTTTAACTCTACAAAATCATCTTTGTGTGTCTTTATAACCTCCTCATCGACATAGCAACCATCAATCACATAAAAATCTTTTATAGTTTTAGTAGATGCTATCTCTTTATATCCTAGCTTTAAAAGAGAGTGAAAATATGGATGATAGGTTAAAATTACCGTTGGTTTAGCACTTTTTTGTAGTATAGAGATCTGTTTTTGTGAGGCATCTACTATCCTAAACCTTGTGTTTTGAAGCTCGTGCTCTTTTACAAAAGCTTTAAAAAAGTCATCATGTAGACTCCCCATCTCCATATATAGATCAACCTCCTCTTCAAGGCCTCTCAGCTCATCAATAGTGCGGTTTGAGACAACTACATCAGCACCATCAGACCTATCGATAAGAAAAATCGGTTTGATTTTTTGAAAATTTTCAAAGTGCAATAGTTCATACTGCGTAGCCGTAAAGCCTTTTGTAAAACCTCTTTTATAAAGTTTTGAGTTATCGCTTAGATCTACTAGCCACAAAAATCTAAAAGGGGTCTCCTCTAGCCACCCCATCTCTTGAGCATACATAAATGGCGTATATCCTACCCATGGGTTTGTAGATATAGAGATGATGCGTTTTTCTTGAAAATGTTGAAAATAGAGATAAGAGATAAACACTGCACTAAAAAGAAGCACGAAGATAGACACAGCAAGATGAGTTCGTTTCATAGAGTTAAGTCTCGTTTTTATATAAGATAAGTTTATCGCTTTATATTTAAGAAAAGACTTAACAGATCTACAATACTTTACTTAAAGTGCTCTTTGCTTAATCCGAAGTGACATCATGGATAGCTCTTTTTGTAGCTCTCCAGTTATACGAGGTATCATCTTTTATACCACTCCAAGTTGATGAACAACCAGAAACAAGCACTACAAAAACTAAAATAGACACATATTTAAACATATTTTACTCCTCTTCTTCATCTGTTATATCTAGGTTATTATCTAACCCAAATAGCTCTAAATACTCACTTTTTACAAGACTTTTGAGCTTATGACTGGGCAATCTTATCTTGATCACGCCATCAGAAAACGGCCCTATATGGTAGGGATTATAGGCAAGAACTAGCCCATCGCCATCAGCATAGTAGGCATCTGGGATTATCCTACCAAGTGCCTCACCTCTAGTTTGTCCCAAAAAGAAGTCCCCCTCCTCGTAGCCATAAACATCTAAAAGAGCCTGCAAAAACTCCAAACTTTTATCTGGAAGTATTATATCATCAAGAGTTATCACCTTAGCATTTTCTAGATCTATGATGCGAAAGCTCTGATACACCGACCCGTGAGCACCGCCACTATACACATAAAAATCATACCTATATGTTGCGATTTTATGCCTTTGAGAGACAAATGAGATATTTGAAATTATCTCATAGTGAGCAAACTCCCCCTCGTCCCTATACGCCTTTGCATCATCTATAAAGCCTTGTACACTTAGACGGATCGCCTCTAGTTTATCTTCAACACTTAAACTATTATACGCCTCATCATCTAGCAGATCCTCTAACACCAAGCTATCTAGCCACTCTATACCGCTTAGATCTGCCTTGTAGCTTATATCTTTTGCGTCGCACCTCTCTTCTTTACACATCTCTTTACCATCGACTACAACAAAGCTCTCAGGCCTAATCAGCACAACCTCATTTGCCACGCTCTGCACAGCAAAAAATAGTGTCATAAAAATAGCAATATATCTCATCATAACTCTTTTACTTTGGGATTTTTTTAGAGAGGTTTTTATACCCCTTTTTAGTCACAAGTATGTCATCTTCGATTCTTATGCCGATCCCACGGTACTTTTTAGGTGCTTTTTTATCATTTTTATCTATATATAAGGCGGGTTCTATGGTGATGATCATACCCTTTTTGAGTGCGATCTCTTTAGCGTCTCTACTTCTGTACGCGACACCATCATGCACATCTAAGCCCATATGATGCCCTATACCGTGAGGAAAGTAGCGTTTATGTTTGCCCTTTTTTATGATCTTTTTTAGGCTTCCTTTTAAGATCCCAAGCTCCTTTAGCCCCTTAGCAAGCCTAGCTTCACTAAAGCGTTGTAGACTACTTCGTTTTCTACCCTCTCTTACTCGCTTGATGCACTGCTCATTTACACTAAGCACAAGATCATAGATCTGCTTTTGAGCCTTGCTCATCTTTGAAGCACTTATAGTTCTTGTGATGTCACTTGCGTAGTTTTCTAGCTCACACCCCGCATCTATAAGGATCAGATCACCCTTTTTTATGGTGCGATCATTTTTGATGTAGTGCAGAGTGTTGGCGTTGTTGCCACTTGCGACTATACTCTCATACGCCACACTTTTTGCACCATTTTTAGCAAAGATCATCTCCATCTTTGCTTGGATACGATACTCTTTTTTGCCCACTTTTTTCATCTTTGAGGCTTTTTTAAAGGCTTTTGCGGTTATGTTTATCGCCTTTTTGATGGTTTTGATCTCAGCTTTTGACTTTATAAGCCTCATAGACTCAAGCTCTTTTGTAAGGTTTTTATGCTCATAAAAACTCTCAAACATCTTGAGATCTACCCCCTCTTTTGCAAACTCATAGTACAAAGTCATAGCATCGCTACTTGCCTCTTTGAGCCTAGAAGTAAGCTCATCTATGGAGCAGATCTCATCTACATCAAAGAGTCTCTTAGCCTTATCAAGCCCTACTCTCTTGCCCTCCCACAGCTCTTTTGTGGCATCTTTTGGCTCTACAAAAAGCACTACTTTGCCCTTGCTGCCTCCACTCTTTATAAAAAGCAGTGCTGAGTTATCTTCGCCAAACCCACTTAGATAGTAGAAGTTGCTATCTTGCCTATACGCATAGTTTGTGTCGTGCGATCTCTGCTTTGTTTTTGAGGCAAAAAGCAGTGCCACAGAGCCATCATCTAGGCGTTTTAGAAGCCTTTGCCTTCGTTTTTTATACTCACTTTGTTTGATCATCTGCACTCCCTAGCAAGCCACTCTACACTCTCTTGTAGTAGATTGCCAATCGCCTCACTGTACGCTCCGACACCACCTATGGCATCTGGTGTTTTTGCCACAACTTTGGAGCCAAAACTTTTTGATGAGAGCACTCTGTTTTGCTTAGCGTCTATGAGACTAAGTGCATACTCCACCCTAACAAATGACTCCCCACCCTCAAAATAGTGCATAAACTCATCTAAGCTCACCTCTAGGATAAACTCGCTTTTTGAGCGTGACTTAGCTGAGAAAACACTCTCAAAAATCCCACTCTGCCTTGTATACAAAAGTAGTTCTTGCGTCAAGGTATTGCTTGGCATATCTAGCCAACGGTGGCGGTTAAATGTCCGCACATCAGCTCCATCTTTTCTATAACTCATCTTAAGTGACACAAGAGGTGCTGCTACAAAAGCGTTTGAGATCTTGAGTGAAGTTTTACCACAAGAGCCTTCAAGTGCCATATCTACGGGCTTTGGCAAGTCTAAAACCATCAGATCCACAGGCTCTCGCTTTATGACACACCCGCTAAAAAGCATCGCCACTAGCACAAATATAACTACTCTCATCTACTCTCCTGGTGCTTTTTTTATCGCTTCTTGGTTGATTATTAGATCTAGTGGGCTTTGGACTCTTGAGTCAAGTACCTCTTGGACTCGCATAAGCAGTTGTTGTACCTCTATAAATGTAGTATTTATGGTAGGCATAAGCTCGCTTGTGATCTCTTTTAGGTTAAACTCGCCACTCTCGATGGAGTCTTGAAACGCTCTCATAGACTCCTTGATCCCTAGGTAACTCTGCATAATAGTACCAAATGTAGCGACAAACTCATCTTCCCACTTGCCCGTCTTCTCTACCAAAACTTCGATACGGGGCAAAAGTGCGTCCATCTTTTGGCTAAAACTTTGCATATTTGCTAGTGTGAGTTGCACATTTTGTATACTCTTCTCATCAAGCGTAGCATCTAGTTTAGCGACTAACCTTGAGCTACTTTGTAGTAGCTCGCTAAAGCTCTGCTGGTTGTTTTGGCTAAGTAGCTCCTCGATCCCTTTTAGTGAGCTATCTATACTAACCATCACATCATCTAGGCGGTTTTCAAGCTTATTTAGCATAGATGGTACGGTGGCTATGGTTGGGTACTCACCCTTTTTAACAGGTGGCATCTTAGCAGTAGAGTGGATCAAGTTTATGTAGCTAAGCCCCGTTATACCTTGTGATGTGAGCTGTGCCACACTAGACTCAGCAATGGGTGTAGAGCTATCTATATCGACTAAAACCTCGATCTCTTCGCTATCAAACGCACTGATCCCAATGCTTGCAACCCTGCCCACCTCAAGCCCTTTGTACTTGACACTTGCATCTAAGTTTAGCCCCAAAACGGACTCACTAAAGTAGATAGCGTAGCGTTTGGTGGTGCTTGTCTCGCTTGGTTTTAGCAGGTAGTAGCCAAAGGCAAAAAGCAGAGCAAACATAAGCACAACCACCGCTCCAACTGCTGTATAGTTCGTTTTATTATTCACACTTCAACCTTTTTGAGCAAAAAAAGTGTCGATAAAATCGTTTTGAACACTGCGTATCTCATCTAAACTTCCCTCATATATTATCCTCTTTTGATCAATAATAGCAACTAGATCTAATGTATTTTTGATCGACTCCAGATCATGCGAGACCATCACCACGCTAAGATCTAGCAGATCTCTAAGTCTTACTATAAGAGCATCAAACTCCCTAGCAGAGATGGGATCTAGCCCACTTGTAGGCTCATCTAAAAAGAGCAGTTTGGCATCTAGTGCTAACGCTCTTGCAAGAGACGCCTTTTTCTTCATACCACCACTGATCTGCGAAGCGTAAAGATCCGCGTCACTACTCTTTAAGCCAACAAGCGAGATCTTAAAATCGACTATATCATCTATGAGACTACTAGGCAAAGTGGTGTACTCCACAAGTGGCAAAGCGATGTTTTCTCGCAGTGTTAGCGAAGAAAAGAGTGCACCGTACTGAAACATCACACCCCACTTTTGGCGGAGCTTACTTGCTTCTAGCTCAGAGATGTTTGCGACACTGTGCCCCAACACCTCGATGTTGCCACCATGCAACTCTTGAAGCAAAACCATCTGACGCAAAAGTGTAGTCTTGCCACACCCGCTAGGTCCTAGTATACCATAGATACTACCCTTTGGTATGGTTAAGCTTAGCCCATCATGCACCACTTTTGTGCCAAAAACAGTTCTGGTATCTCTCACGGTGATGATGCTCTCCATTAGATCCCCAGATTTGTAAATATAATAGAAAATATAGCATCGCAGATGATCACTGCAAAGATCGCCTCGACTACACTTTTGGTGGTGTTAAGACCTATGCTTTGCGTATCGTCCTTGACGCTAAAACCTCGCCAGATCGCTACACTTGCGATGAGAAACGCAAAAAACGGCCCCTTTGCTACACCTATAACAAAGTGCTTTAGCTCTATGACCTCACTAAAGCGATCCCAATAGAGCGTCGTGCTGATGCCTAGATGGATCTTTGCTACAAACATACCCGCCACAAGAGCCACTATGTCGCTTACAAATATAAGCACACTCATCATAATCATAAGAGCAAGCACTCGCGGGATCACCAAAAACCTAAATGGCTCAAAGCCCATCGTTCTCATAGCATCGATCTCTTGCGTGATCTTCATAGCTCCGATCTGTGCGGTGTAGCTTGAAGCACTCCGACCCGCTATAACTATGGCGGTGATGACAGGCGAGAGTTCACGAAGCACACTTAAGCCCATCATATCGACTATAAATATATTTGCCCCATAAGTCCTAAGCTGATAAGCCCCTTGATACGCCACTACTAGCCCGATGAGGAAGCTAGTTACCACCACAATAGCAAAAGCTTTTATGGCACTCTCATTGATCTCAAAAGCGATCTCTTTTACTCTAAGAGTTTTTATAGATCTAAGCTGAAGCAGAAAATGGATAAAAAACTCCCCTAAAAATGCCACAAAAAGTAGTAGCTCACTCATAGCACCAAGAGTTTTTTGCCCAAGTTTGGCTAGAAGATTTGGCTCTTTGTGAGATCTCGCCTTACTCTCTTCGCGTCTAGTGGCAACTAGATCTAACATACCTTTTACAACACCTTGAGGGTTTAAAATGCTCACTTTTTTAGAGCTATGCTTTATGATATTGTCCATATATATGGTAGTTGCGGTATCGATGAAAGTAAGATCTGTTAGATCAAAGACAAGCTCGTCGTAGCTTGAGGCTAGTAGTGGTGTGATCGCACCCGCAAAAGTCTCATACGAGTGCAGATCAAATGAGCCTCTTAGCTTGATAGTAAGCCTACTACCATCTCTAAAAGACTCTACAAAAGTGTGCGACATAGTAGAAGCTAGAAGTCTCTCTCTAGCAGTTTGTTCACTTTTAGTATAGTGATGATGCGATCTTTTTGCTTACCTACACCATCGATCATAGTCTCATCATCATTTGCAGTATCGGGTGCTGGCCCGATGTCACTTTTTTTGATGCGAAGTGCCATAGTTAGCCTATCTATAACAAACCCTGCTATGCCATCACCATGACGCATAACGATGAAACGCGTCTCATCAGTGTGGTTTTTAGGGCTTAGTCCAAACTTAAGACGCAGATCTATAAGCGGGATCACCGCACCACGCATATTGAACACGCCGATCACATACTTTGGTACTTGAGGCACTCTAGTCCATGGAAATGGCTTGATGATCTCTTGAATAGAGAGGATCGGCACTGCATACTCCTCATCACCTATGATGAAGCCTACAAGCTGAACAACCTCTTCGCTTGCTATTAACTCACTCTCTTGCTTTTGGTTCTGTTTTGCTATTACATTTTTTAGTCTATCGCTCATTGTAAAAACTCCGCTTTAAAGTTTATGTTTCTCTGCACTACGCTCATTAGGTAGTCTGGTGAGTATGGCTTAGTGATATACTCAACCATTCCAGACTCAACGCCTCTCATTCTATCAGTCTTGCTCGTTCTTGATGTTACGGCGATGAGTGGTAGCGACTTGTAACGGTTGTACTTTTTGATCTCTGTTGCTAGAGTGTAACCGTCCATACGAGGCATCTCGATGTCGATGAGCATCGCATCAAAGTTATAATCACCCTGCTTTAGTATGCCTAGTGCCTCTTGCCCATCAGCTGCTTCAACCGTAGTCACACCTAGTGGCTCAAGTGATTTTTTCATGATGCTTCTATCTGTTTTGGAGTCATCAACGATCATCACCACATAGTCACTCGCTTTGTTTTTCTCCTGCTTATGCTCTAGTGCTTTAGCGTCAGATGAGGAGTTTATGCTTGTTTTGACACTCTTTGCGATCTCCATAAGAGCTAGCACATCAACTATAAGCGTGACATTTCCATCACCTCTGATGGTTGCTCCTGCGATCCCATTGATCCCTTTTAGGAACTCTCCAAGAGACTTGATGACAATCTCCTCTTGACCCACGAGAGTATCGACGATGAGACCTATCTTGCTAGTGCCAAGCCCCAGCACGACCACATAGGCATACTCGCTATTATCAAGTACTCTCTCTACTTCAAAGATATCTCCGATATGTACAAGAGCAAGCACCTCTTCGCGAAGCCTCATAACAGATCTACCCTCAACTGTGTAAACCTCATCTTTTGAGATCCTAACAGTTTCAAGTACTGATGCAAGCGGTATAGCATAGTACTCCTCTTGAACCCCAACAAGCAGAGCTTGAATGATCGCTAGAGTTAGCGGGATCTTGAGCTTCATAGATGTACCAACGCCCACCTGCGAGTCTATGTCGATGATTCCATTTAGTTTTTCTATGTTGGTTCGCACCACATCCATGCCCACACCTCGTCCAGAGACATTAGTCACTACTGTTGCGGTAGAAAAACCAGGTTTAAAGATAAGCCCAAATGCCTCTTTCTCAGTCATATTGGCAGCTTCTTTCTCAGTGATGACACCTCGCTCAAGCGATCTCGCCTTTAGCATCTCAGCATCAAGCCCCTTACCATCATCATCTATCTGTATGACGATCTGGTTACCCTCATTGTAAGCTTTTAGCTTGATCGTTCCGCCCTCTTTTTTACCAAGTGCTAAGCGATCTGCTGGGTTTTCGATCCCGTGATCGCACGAGTTACGGATAATATGCACTAGCGGATCGCCAACCTCTTCGACGATCGATTTGTCTAGCTCCGTCTCTTCACCGTAGATCTCAAGATCTATCTTTTTGTTTAGCTCACGACCAAGATCGCGGATCATTCTAGGAAACTTGTTAAACACCTTGCCAATAGGAAGCATTCTAGTCTTCATAACCGCGATCTGCAGGTCTGTTGTGACAAGTGAGACGATGGAGACTACTTGATTTAGCTCCTCTAAAAACGCCTCGCCCTCATAGCGTTCTTCCACATCATCATTGATCTTAATGAGGCGGTTTTTAGCTAGAACTAGCTCACCGATGAGGTTCATCAGATGATCAAGTCTTTTTACATCAACACGGATCGTCTGCTCCACAGTTGAGTTTTTCTTTGCAGGAGCTGCTGCTTTTGGATCACCATTATCATCATCGTCATCATCTTTGCTTATAGTTGGTCTAGGTTTTGCGATAGGCACTGTTGTTGCAGGTGGCGTTGGAGCTGGGTTTGACTCCTGTTTTTCTCCACCCGATTTTTTGGATTTTGCATCTCTTTTAGCTTTATCTTCTGCTTGACGCTGAGCTAGAAGCCTCTCGATCTCGGCTTCAACCTCCTCATCACTCATATTGTCATAATCTATCTCATCTTCACTCATGATAGGCTCATCAACCTCCTCTGGCTCTTCATCTTTGGGTGCTTCCACGCTCTGACTAGACTCTGGGATCTCACCGCCACTAAGACACGCCTCAAGCCTTACCACACACCCCTCAACCTCTATGCCACTATCTTTTGAGGTATCGCGGATACGCCCAAGCAGAGCCTTCATAAGATCGATCGACTCCAAGATCACATCCATAATATCTGGCGTGATGATGATATCACCATGTCTAGCTTTGTTTAGCACATCTTCCATATGGTGCGTCAGATGCGTCAGTACATCAAAGTTTAGAAACGATGAAGCACCCTTAATCGTATGTGCAACTCTAAATATACGATTGAGCAGATCCAGATCTTCTGGGTTGCCCTCAAGCTCTACTAGATCCTGATCAAGCTGCTCTATAAGCTCAAACGCCTCAACTAAAAAATCTTGTAAAATCTCGTCAAACTCTTCCATATCACCCTCCTAAGCGTGTTCTTGTACTACTCTTGAAACTTCTTCAAAAAATTTGCTTGCTTTAAACTTAACCAGATAAGCCTCTCCACCCGCATCTATACCTCTTGACTCACTAAAGTGCCCGCTAATCGAGGAGTTAAATATAACAGGGATCTCCTTAAATCGCAGATCCTCTTTGATGCGTGTAGCAAAGTGAAAACCGTCCATCTTTGGCATCTCCACATCTGAAACGATGATCTTTAGCTTTCTAGCTAGATCATCGCCATGTATGCCATATAGCTCATTTAGCCTAGCTATGCCATCTTCACCGTCCATCGCCTCCACTACGCTAAAGCCCATCTTTTCAAGTGTATCTTTTACTATCTTTCTAGCAGTTGAGCTATCATCAAGAACTAGTGCGATCCCGCTAAAACGCTCCATCTTAAGCTCATCTTTGATCTCTGGCTCATAAAGACCTAGCTCTTGAACTACGCTCTCAAGATCTAGTATAAGTAGCACACTATCACCCTCGATCTGTGTTACACCCGTAACCTTACTACTATCTAGTGTGCTATCTCGCACAAACCCCGCAGGCTCTATATCTGCCCAGCTGATGCGTCTGATGCGTTTTGCCTCATGCACTATGAAGCCAATGAGCAGGTTGTTAAACTCTGCGATGATGACTCGCACATCTTTGTTTAACCCCTCTGGTTCGTTTATCTTCATCCATTTTGCTAGGTTTACCACAGGGATTACAGAGCCTCGAAGATCAAAGATCCCCTCGACAAACTCCTGCGTGCCAGGGAGTTCTGTTAGATCTGGCATACGGATTATCTCTCGCACTTTAGAGACATTTATGCCATAAATCCCCTCATACACGCCATCTTCTTCTTGCTTGAAGATGCGAAAATCAACAAGCTCCATCTCATTTGAGCCAACTTTTAGCACTTTATCGCTCGCCATCACACCGCCTTTATAGTCTCAAGCTTTAGGAGCTTGGCATTGCTTTTGAGTGATCTTACTATATAGTAACTTTGATTGCAAGCAAAAGATGCGAGATTTGTATAGCTCATACTACCAAAACTCAGCTCCCTTCCTTGATGAAAATGCCCCTCTACAAAGTAGTCGCACTCTGGCATTTTAGATGATCTAAGGTGCAAAATCTCTTCAAAATTTGACATATGGTGACATAGATCTTTTTTGCTTAGATAGAGATCCAAAAGCTTTAAGATCTTGTGATCTAGTAGATGATCTAAGTAGGCAAGCAGTGACAAAACCGCCTTAGATCTTATTAGGTTTGTGTATATATGGTATAGGGTTTTGTTGTAGATATCGCCATGAGCAAGGCAGATCTTCTTGCCCTCATAGCCAAACATCACAGGTTGATCCTTTATGCCAAAGAGTTTTGCACCCCTAAAGATGTCACTTAAGCCAAAGTCATGGTTACCCTCAAGGTAGATCACTTCCATTTTTGTACATAGATGGTTTATGAGATCTATCGCTTTTTTATTTGGCTCATAACTCTTAGCAACTCCGCCAAAAAGAGCGTCAAATATATCGCCCATCAGTATGAGTTGAGGGGGGTTTTTTTGCTCTACGAGAAGCAAAAACTCCAAAAAAGCCTCATCTCGCACACTATAATGCACATCGGCGACTAGAAAAGCCCCCTCTTTTAACTCAAGGTACATAAGCTATGTTGTTGATGCCAGCATCTTCAGCTAAGCCCATCATAATATTAGCATTTACCACCGCTGCACTTGATGCCCCGCGAGTGAGGTTGTCGATAGCACTTGAGATGAAAAGAGTGTCACCTTGTCTTTTGGCAAAAAGATCACAAAAGTTCGTCCCCGCAACGCTTTTCATATCCACAGGAGCATCTTTTACTCTTAGAAACTTTGAGTTTTTATAAAACTCTCTTAGCGTGCTAGTGGGATCAAAATCACCCTCAACTTGCAAGTAGATAGAGCTTAACATTCCCCTTGTGATAGGACAGAGGTGCGGTACAAAAACCACTTCGTTAGGTTCAACTCCCACCTTGTGGGCGATCTCTGGAGCGTGACGATGTGAAAGTGGGTTATAAGCAAATAGGTTTTCATGCACATTTACAAAGTGCGTACTCTCGCTTAGCTTTTTACCCGCCCCGCTTATGCCTGTTTTGGCATCTACGATGATAGGCGAGCCACTCTTTTTATACTTCATAAATGGCAAAAGTGCGAGTATGGCAGAGGTTGGAAAACACCCTGGGTTTGCCACAAGCCTAGCAGATCTGATCTCATCATAAAAAAGCTCGCCTAGCCCATAGATGGCGTGATCAAGGTTTGCTTTGTCGGTGTGAGTTGTGTAGTGTTTTTCATACAGATCTAAGCTCAGGCGATAGTCAGCTGAGAGATCTACCACCTTTAGCCCTCGCTCTAGCAGAGGCTTAGCGTACGCCATAGCACTCTGATGAGGAAGTGCCAAAAAGACTAGCTCACAACTTGATGCACACTCATCAAAGTCTGCCTTTTTAACCTCAAGATCACACACTTTAGCTAAGCTTGGGTGAAGCTTATCTAGCGAAGTGCCACCCTCACTATTTGCCACATAAGCAAGCTTAAAGTGCGGGTGAGATAGCAGAAGCTTAACTAGCTCAAGCCCTGTGTAGCCACTAACTCCGATGATGCCAACATTAATACTTGCACTCAAAAACGATCTCCTTGTAGCTCACTTCAAGCACCTCTAGTTCGCGTTTTTTGCCACCCAAAACAAGCTTCACCTCATCGCCCTCTTTGTGCCCTAGCAGAGCCTTTGCAAGCGGTGAGTTAAACGATATAAGCCCCGTATCAGGATCAGACTCACACCCGCCCACTATGGTATAAACTAGATCACTATCATCATCAAGATCACACAGTTTTACAGTAGATCCAAAGCTTATCTTGGAGTGCTCTAGCTCACTTGGATCTACTATCTTGCTGTTTGCCAAAAGCTCACTGATCTCCGCGATCTTTTGATCAGTGATGCGTTGGTTCTCCTTTGCAGCGTGATACTCGGCGTTTTCCTTTAGATCTCCATGCGATCTCGCCTCATCTATATCCTTTACGATCTGTGGTCTTACCACCTCTCGCAACTGCTTTAGCTCCGCTTGAAGTTTCTCGTATCCAAATAGTGTCATCGGTTCAATATGCTGCATCTTAACTCACCCATTTTTTGCACAATTATACTATAATTGGCTAAATTATCAAGGCAGATTATGAAGATAAAAAGTCTCTACATAGCCTCGCTAGAGTCGCACTCTGGGGTGCTAATAGTCACGATGGGAGTGATGGAGCTTCTTAGATCTAGGCTCAAAAATATAGCTCTGTTTCGCCCCATCATCAAAGGTAGTGCCAAAGATGATCACGATATCAACTTTTTGCTAGAGCGTTTTGAGCTAGATCAGCGAAGCGAGGAGTGCGTAGGCTTTGAGCTAAATGAGGCAAAAGAGCTCATCTCAAGTGGCAAAGAGAGCGAGCTACTAAGTGCCATATTTGCTAAGTTTAACGCTCTTAGCTCAAAGTATGACTTTGTTTTGCTTCAAGGTTTAGCAGAGGATAACTTCTCGCAAGGCACAACACAAAGCATCAACCATTTCATCGCCAAAAACCTCCGCTCACCCTTCATAAGCGTGCTAAATGGCAAAAACAAGAGCGTAGTAGAGATCCAAAATGAGCTAAAACTAGAAAAAAACAAAAAAGATGGCGTAGAGCATATAGCAAGGTTTGTAAATAGGCTAGATCTTGTAACCCTAGAGGCTCTAAAAAAGATGAGCCAAAAGCCCTCTAGTACATACTTTTTGCCAGAGTTAGATGAGCTAAACTACCTAAGAGTAGATGAGATAGCAAGGAGTCTTGATGCTAAAGTGATCTACGGCAAAAGCCTAAGCCGTGTGGTACATAGAAGCAAGATCACCGCCATGACGACCCCAAACTTGCTTGATCGCCTAGAGCAAAACGACCTCATCATAGTCTCAGGAGATCGCCTAGATGTGGTGCTTAGCGTGCTACTAGCCAACTACTCCAAAGAGTACCCAACCATCGCAGGCATTATCCTAACAGGCGGACTCACTCCTCCGCCAAACTTTATGAGGCTTCTTGATGGACTCTCACAGCTTGATATGCCCATACTCACAACCTCGCTAGACACCTACGACACCATCAAGTTTATAGATGCACTACTACCATCATTTAAGAGCGATCAAGGCAGAAAGATAGCTCTTGCTCAAGGCTCGTTTATGAGCTCCATCGAGGGTTCATGCCTGCTTGATGCACTAGATGCTCATCAGAGCAAGACGCTTACACCGCTAATGTTTGAGTATAGCCTCTTTGAGCGGGCAAAAAAGGTGCGACGCAAGGTGGTTCTGCCAGAGAGTGAAGATGAACGCATACTTCGCTCAGCTGACATACTTCTTCGCCGTGATGTGGTAGATCTACTGCTTCTTGGTAGTGCTGATGAGGTGCTTTTTCGTGCCACTTCGCTGGGGCTAGATCTAAGCAAAGCGGAGTTTATAGATCATAGATCTTCACCGCTTTTAGAGGAGTTTGCCCACAAGTTTGCAGATCTTAGAAGCCACAAAAACCTCTCTTATGAGAAGGCGAAAGACGCTATGACTCACGCCAACTACTTCGCCACCATGCTAGTGCAGTGCGGTTACGCCGATGCAATGGTAAGTGGAGCTGCACACACTACGCAAGACACCATACTACCCGCCTTGCAGATCATCAAAACCGCTCCAGATGTTGAGCTAGTCTCAAGCCTATTTTTTATGTGTCTAAGCGATCGCGTGCTCATATATGCCGACTGTGCCATCAACCAAAACCCCACTCCGCTAGAGCTTGCTCACATCGCCATATCATCAGCAGAGAGTGCCGCAAGCTTTGGCATAGAGCCAAAAGTGGCGATGCTCTCCTACTCCACGGGTAGTAGCGGGAGCGGTGGCGATGTGGATCGCGTCAAGGAGGCGACAAGACTAGCCAAAGAGCTAAGAGGCGATCTGCTCATCGAGGGACCTTTGCAGTATGACGCCGCCATAGATCCGCTAGTGGCAAAGCTGAAGCTTCCAAACTCCGCAGTGGCAGGCAAAGCAAGCGTGTTTATATTTCCAGATCTAAACACTGGCAACAACACCTACAAAGCGGTGCAACGCTCCACTGGAGCACTCGCCATCGGCCCCATACTTCAAGGACTTGCAAAGCCCATAAACGACCTAAGTCGCGGTTGTGATGTGCGAGATATCGTAAATACAGTTCTCATAAGTGCCATTCAAGCGGGGGCATCGTCGTGAGAGTTTTGGTCATAAATGCGGGAAGTTCATCTATAAAGTACGCTCTTTTTGAAGATCTTACTCTCATCACCAGAGGCAAGATCGAGGAGATCAAGGATTTTGGCGAGGCATTTACTGCTCTTGAGTGGAGGCTTTGGGAGATGGGCGTAGATCTAAGAAAGCTTGACGCCATCGCCCATAGAGTGGTGCATGGAGGCGAGAAGTTTCGCTTCACCACACTCATCACGCCAGAGGTGCTTGAAGCTCTTAGAGTGGTGTCTCACCTCGCTCCACTGCATAACCCCGCCAACATCAAGGGGATCGAGGTGGCTTTAGCACTTGCTAGTAGTGTGAAAAACTACGCCGTGTTTGACACCGCTTTTCACCACACTATGCCCGCCTCAAGCTACCTCTACGCCATAGATCCTGCCTATTATCGCAACCTTGGAGTGCGTCGCTACGGTTTTCATGGCATCTCACACCACTTTGTAAGCAGTGAAGCAAGTAAGCTACTAGGCAAAATTGAGCCAAATCTCATAACATTTCACATAGGAAATGGTGCGAGCGTATGTGCCATAAAGGGTGGCAAAAGCTTCGATACATCGATGGGGTTTACCCCACTAGAGGGGCTTGTGATGGGAAGCAGAAGCGGAGATCTTGACCCTATGATAGTTGGGTTTTTGATGCGAAGTTTAGATCTTAGCATAGATGAGCTAGAGCAACTGCTTAACAAAAAGAGTGGTCTGCTGGCACTTGCTGGCAGTAGCGATATGCGTAAGATCCTCACATCAGATGAGAAGAGAGCTACCCTCGCACTTGAGATCTACTCGCATCGGCTAAGGAAGTATCTCGGAGCCTACACGGCTCTACTAAACCCGCTAGATGCGGTGGTTTTCACAGGTGGCATAGGCGAAAACTCAAGTCGTATAAGAGCTATGGTCTTAGAAGATCTTGAGCATATCGGCATAGAGCTAGACAGCAGAGCAAATGAGCAAAATAGCACTACCATCAGCAAGCTAGCAAGTCGCGTCAAAGTGCTTGTGATCCCAACAAACGAAGAGCTTCAGATGGCAAAGTACATAAAAGATGTACTAGCAAATCGATAGAGGATCTCGCAGTGACAGGTGATCACAACCTCTCTAGCATCTCCCTCGCATCAAGATCTATCTTTGAAAACGCAAACCACCTCTTACCTAGATCTTTTAGACTTGCTCCGATGTGGTAGATCTCTTGTTTATCAAGTATCAAAAATCGATCGTGAGAACTCTTGAAACTCTTTAGATCTACATTTGAGTACTGCTTTTTATACTTCTCATAGTCTAGTTTTAGTTGTTTAGTTATGTTGTTGGTATGTATGGTAAATCTTAGATCTTGGTACTTTGAAAAGAGTGTAAATACACTCTCATCTATATAGTTATCTATCAAAACCACTTCACTTTTAGCACTCTTTAGTAGATCGTTGATGAAGCTATAAGCATCATAGATCTGACCATCATAAAAGATGCCTTGAGTTGGCAGGCTTTTACCTTCTAAAGCCTCAAGCACAAACTCTAGTTTTTTATCGTGAGCGATCACTTTTTGTTCTAAGTATGCAAATCTTTGAAATACAGAGGCATTATCTAGCAAAAATCTTCGCATACTCACAAAAGCTCGCAATATTGAAATATTTGCCTCAATGGCGATCTTGCTAGTTAATATGCCAGAGAGTCCAGCAACCCCCTGTTCACTAAAGGCAAAAGGTTTTGCACCACCTAGTAGCTTTTTTGAAGGTATCACAGATTGTGATACCAAGAGATCTATCTCGAGATCTGTTAGCTCAAACATAAAGTCATCGGGAAATCTCTCTATATTCCTCTTAACTGCTTGCTTTAATACTCTTGTCTCCACTCCATAAAGCTCCGCTAGATCTCTATCTAGCATCACCTGCACGCCTCGCAAGGTATAGATCTTGGTTTTTATACTATTTTCTACTAGATCTTTCATAGCTTAGACTCCTAAAGATTTGTAAAATCTTAGCACAAAAAGGTGTTAAAGGTGTGAAAATATGGCAGATTGCAATAATAATTGATAGTTTTTGCAGGCTACTTTTTGAGAAAAACTTTTTTATATCCGCAAGCTAAATTTAAACATAAGGATTAGAATAACCTTTTTTATATTTTTTTAATTAATTTGTTTTTTATTTGCCAAGAAAATAAACCATATTTTTGCTTCAAATCTTCTCTGAAACTGTTTATTTTATGGCATACTCAACTATGACAATGTGATACTTAAATTTTATCGTCGTTCTATCCAGTAGTATGGCTTTTTTCTAAGGTGCATAATAGCTAAAATAACTATTTTCTCATCTTTTATGCAGTAGATTACACTAAATGGAAATCTATTTGTCAAGCATCTTCTTATATCATCAACCAAAATCTGCCAAGCATTTGGAAAGCTTATAATTCTTTAGATTGTTTTATAAACCTCATCTCCATCGATAAGTTCTGCTTTGCCTATCTCGACTTGATCGCGTCTTTTGATCACCTCTTTAGTCCATAAGTCGGCTATGGTCTCGTCGGTTGGGTGCAGGCTAGAGAGTATCTTATCTACGATTTTTGTCTTTAGATCTAGTGGTAAAAACTCCACTTCATTTAGCAACTGTTTTTGATGTAGTGCCAACATCTCAAATCCTTTGAAAGTTAAGTTTTTGATTATATCATATTTGATTTTTATTTTTTCGGAATAATTTCTTACTAATTAATCCTAGAGTTTCTCAAAAGCTTTTTTATTTTTATTTGTCCAGATCCACATCAATTTTTTTTGCCATCTCTTTAAAAGATGTTGTATGCATATGCATATTTTCAAATATGGCTATCGATTTACTTTAAGAATTTACTAAACAATACACTTGCCCCCGCACCAACAATACCAGCAACCATAGGATTTTCAAGTATCTTGCTTGCAAGACCATCTGCTTTGTTGAGATCTATCTTAGAAGCCTCTTCGAGATAGACTCTTCCATTATATGTTATGTCGTATATACGAAATGATCCATCAAGATTGCTATAGCATTTTATATGCTTTCTGTTTTTCATCTCTATCACTATTGATCTGAAATCTGATATATCCATATTAAAATCTTTGGCGTAAAATGGGTTGTCTTTATCTGATGTTGAGACTGTTTTTAGTACATATTCATATTTTTCTTTCTGTGTCATTTTAGATCCTTTTTGACTTAATGGTTTTTATCTCTTAAAGAGTAGCATATTTTTATAATATTCAATGCTAAATATGGCAAATTGCAATACAAATAACCTTTAAATACCCTCCACAATTTTAATCTCATCTTCTGTTAGATCGTAGAGTTTATAGACTATATTATCAATAGTTATTTCATTATCTAAGCAGATCTGCTCTAGTTTTTCTAGCTCTTTTTTGAGGAGTATCTCACGATCAAAGTTGTTTGTGGCAATCGCCTCATCAAGTAAGATCTGGTAATCCTTGATCTTTTGCTTACTCTCCAAGATCTCATCAACTAGATCTATAAATGGTTGCTGTGCTTGTAGATCTATTTTTGGGATTGGGATCTTACTTAGTACATCATTTGAAAACTGAAAAGTCCGTATCGCTTTTGCAAAAATAAACCTATATACATACCAATTAATTAGTTTAGAGTGCATAATAGACAAAATGTATTTATTTGAAATTTCTGCACTTAAAGTGATCTGTTGTATTGTATTGACAATTAAAAACTCATCATATTTATCTGCAACCGTGCCTGTTATTTTTATGTGATCAGTTGGGTTTTGTATGTGTGCAATTATTCTTTGTAAAAGTAGGCTATTTTCTCTTATGTAAGCATTGTTTGATATTTGTAGATTTTTATCTATATAGCCTTTTATCCCTCTTAGCTCATATTTTTGTATATTTGCTCCCGCAAGAACTTGCCTGTCTCCACTATCTTTTATCTCTTTATAAAATGTGTCTCCCCAGTTTGATTTACTAATAGAACTTAGATCCACTCTACCTCTTTTGATTTTTTGTGCTAGATCTATCTCTTTTTGAGTGACGCTATTTAGTAAAAATCCAAACTCTTTGCAGTAATTTTTGTCTATATTTTCCATAAAAATATACTTACCATCTTTTAAGGTGTAGTTTTCATATTTGGTAAAAAGGTTATTTTTTTGAGTTAGGTATATGACTTGTTCAAGTTTGACCTCTTGCCAAGCTTTGCCACAATCCACAAGAGCGTAGATCTCATCAAATAGCTTCTCTTTAATCGCTTTCCAAGTAGAGGAGTATATAAAGGGTTTTGGGATTATAAAACCGTGATAGCCATCTGGTTTTAGCATCTGGTGTGAGAGTTGCATAAATAGGATTGCACTCTCTTTTGACTTGATTTCATAGTGATTTTGTTCATCATTTTGCATTTTTGCACCATACGGCGGATTGCCAATCACTACATCGAAACTACCCATTTCAAACGGCATATCTAGCAGGGAGTTTGCACAGACTATCTTTTCACTTAGCCTTGTTAGCACTCGTCCTTTTTGGGCAGTGCGGATCCACAGCGAAAGCTTGGCGATCTCAACTGCTTCTTCGTTGATGTCCACGCCGTAGAGGTTGTGTTCTAGCACCATCTCCTCCACCATATATGAGGCAAACAGATCTCCCATAAGTGCAAGATCGTTTTGGAGTTTTTTGTGCTCGGTTATGAGAAACTCCAACGCTTGGTTGAGAAATGCACCGCTTCCACACGCTGGATCTAAGATCTTGAGACTAAGTAGCCACTCTTTGTAAGCTAGCAGGTTATCTTTGGTGATCTGCTCTATTTTGGTGAGCTTTTTTGGGTTTTTGGGTGCAGTTATCTCATCTATGAGCAGATCTGCTCGCTTTTGTTTGCACATAGATCCTAGAGTATTTTCAACTATGTAGCGGGTAATGTACTCTGGCGTATAGAAGACGCCATCTTTTTTGCGTCTGCTTTTGGTGCGGTCAAACTCGGCGTGGGTGATGCTTGCTTGAAGCTCCTCTAAGTCGGTGAGTGACTGCTCAAAAATGTGTCCTAGTATATTTACGCTCACATCGCTTAAAAAGTCGTAGTTTGAGAGCTTTTGGGCTTTTTCATCTAGCAAATGATCATCAATAGTTATGCTATCTAGATCTGCATCGGTGGCGAAAAGTCCGCCGTTGTAGCGAGGTATACCTAGCTTGTCGTTGCCACTGCTGATGGCATTGAAGTAGAACTTGTAGATGTCATAGAGCGTGTAGCTGGTGAACTTTTGGCTCGCAAACTCTTCGCGGATCTCTTTGATGGTGTTGGCTCGCAGAAGCCCACGATCCTCGGCAAATAGTATAAATATGATGCGATCGCAGAGCTTTTGAGTGAGACGAAGTAGAGTTTGCTTATCTATTTGTGGGTTATTTACGACTATATTTTCAAAGAGATCTAGCCTAAACTCGCTAAAGTCACGGTAGAGATCTTTGGAGATCTGCTGTTCAAAACTGCTAGTCTTAGCCTTTAGATCTAGTGGCAGATGAGCTTTAAGCGACTCATAGCAGAGCAGAGTGTGCAGGCGAACAAACTCATCATAGCCGAGGTTAAAGAGATCAAACACGATAAACTCGGTCGATTTGTCTATGTAGAGTCTAAGCTCACCAAAGTTGGAGATGATGGCGTAGCGGGCATCGGCGTGCTGTGAGAGGTAGTAAAATGCTTGTGCTTGGACGGTGTCAAGGTTGCGGGTTTTTTGATCTTTTAGCTCGATGATGCCCATAATCTTGCCTTCATTGTAGATGACTGCGTCGGCTTTTTTGGCATCGGTGGTGTTTTTCTTCTCGCGTTCAAGGTTGAAGTTTGTGGGATTATCAGTCTTGAGTGTGTAGCCTAGAGCAGCGACAAAGAGATCTCGCAAAAAGCCATCTTGATACTCCTCCTCCTTGAAGCTTTTTATAGCATCTGCTTTTTTGGCATACTCCAAAAATGCCACCCATCTAGCGGCGATGAGGCTCTCATCTTGTTTGATGCCATCAATGAGTTGTGGTTTGATCATAGTGTTCTCCAAAAGGGGTTTTTAGCAAAAGTTGTTTAGATCTAGCATTTTTTTAGATCTGCATCGAAGCTTAGTTTGTCATAGTCTTGAAGCTTACATTTGGCACAGATGAGAGCATCTACGAAGTCGATATTTTGATGCTCTATAATATTGAGTGTTTCAAAAAGTATGCCTTTGTCCCTATTTACTACGCCAACAAGTGACAAAATAGTCTTTAGATCTGAGATCACTTCAACTTTTGAGATCTTGTAGAACTTTGTGAGTACAAAAAAGACTTCCATCAGCACGCTACTTAGGATCTCAACCTCTAAAGAGCCTTGCTCGATCTGCTCAAAGTAGCGAGTACTTATCTTTAGATGCTCCTCGTTATCACCTACCAAAAACCGTATGATGATATTTGCATCAAGTAGATAGACCATACTTTTCGCCCATCGCTTCTAGCATAGATGCCTCTTTGATCTCAACTAGAGAGATCTCCTCTTTTGGTGCTTTGTCTTTGTATTTGCCTGAGAGTTTCTTGATGATAGAGTGCTCTTTTACTGGGTAAACAGTGGCTAGGATCTGCTTTTTTCGCTTATCGATGATCTGGATCGCTTCAGTTATGTTTGTAAAGATCGAGGTGTTTTTCTGAATCTCTGCTATGCCAACACTCTGCATGATAGCCTCCTTTATATATAAACTAAGATAGATTATATATAAATAGATCTATCTTGTCAATGGTGTAAAATTAGGTATAGTGAGTGGTGTTTCAGTTTGTGAGTCTTCGCTCCACCCAAAGCTCTAAAACACGATCTGGTATAAAGTAGCGATCGGCATTTTTATCTATTAGCTCACTTCTAAAAAGAGCATCGACGCTTGATTGAAGAGTCTGTTTTTTGATGTTAAACTCATCTAGTACACTTTGAGTAAAGATCCCACTTTTATATTTGCCTAAAACCTTAAGAGCGATTTTTTGATTGTTGCTAAGAGTATCAAAAAGCAGTCTATAACTTGAGTCTTTTGAGGCGATAATCTCACTCAAGACGCTATCTACTTGGCTCTTTTCATCTACTGCTACTTTTTGTATGTAGAGCAGATGCAGGATCTGCTGTATAAGTTTGGTTTCGCCATCGCTTAACTCAAAGATATACTCACATATCTCAAAGCTTAGATCTATATGTTTTTTTGCATACTCAAAGATATCAGCTAGATCTAGTGCCCCCAACTCCATATGGTTCGCCATCTCATAAAGTGGGGCTTTGTACTCAAAGAGCGATGTGAGCAGATGCCTTTTAGAGCCTAAAAACAGATAGGAGATGTTGGATCTACTCTGTATGTGTTTGCGTAGCAAGGCATCAAGCTTAACATCTGTAATGCTAGCGATCTGCTGAAACTCATCTATGGCAAGTATGATTTTGGACTCTTTTGAGAGTGTGTCAAGTGAGGCAAAAAACTCTTCACACATCTCTTCAAAACTTAGCGAGGCGATGCTAGGTTTGATGGAGTACTCTAGTGTGTTGGTGTCAATAGTCGGTTCAAATCTAACTCTCTTAAAAAGGTTAGTAAGGTTTTTGATAGCGGTTTGAAGAGTGAACTTTTTGCTGTTGTAGTTTGCTAAAGATCTAAGTAGATGCAGGGCGAAATCCTCTTTTGTGGCTATATCAAATATATCAATATATAGACAAATGCGACTCTTTTCATACTTGTGAAACAGTGCTTTAACGAGGGAGCTTTTACCCATTCGTCTTTTTGAAAAAAGCAGTGCGTTGTTTGAGTACTCCACTATGCTACTTAGGCTCTCTAGCTCTTTAGATCTGCCAAAAAACTCATCTTGATCTGGTAGTTTGTCGTATGGAAATGGTGAGTACACTAAGTAACCTTTAGTATTTAAAAATAGATACTATTAGTATAGCGTAAAGATTTTAAAAATACAATACTAAAAGTATGTGAAATTAGATACTTTTAGTAGGATAGTAGTTTTTTAAAAAGCTCTCTACAACGCTAAATGATCCAAAGACAAGGTAGTTTTTCTCATCTTCTAGGTGGGTGAGTCTACTTGAGGTGATGCCAAGCTCGGCTATGGCACGGCTTAGTTTTGCACCCTCCTCCACTCGCTTGTTGCCCTCGATGTCGATGATGAGCACCTCATCTATGATGGGGCAAAGTAGGCTCAGTATCTCGCGGTAGTTTTTATCACCATAAGTGTTATAGATGAGGCTATACCGTTCGCCTTTTAGTGCTTCGGCGATACTTGAAGCTGCTAACGGGTTGTGCCCTACATCGATGATGACATTGGAGGCGATGCGTGTGAGTCTGCCAAAGAGCGGAGCATCAAAACTGTTCTCATCATAAGGCACGCCGAGGTGTTTTAGTGCTGAGATAGCGACACTTAGGTTGTGAGCTAGGTATGGGGCGAGGTCTGCACTTAGTTTTTCTATCAGTTTTTCATCGCTTGAATCTAGTAGATCTCTATGTTTTATAAACTCTAGTTTGCCATTAGATCTAGCTTGCAGATCCTCTGCAACTTTGTAAACTTCGCTATGTTTTTGCTCTGCGAGTATGGCACTGTTTTGTACACTTCTAAGCTTAGTGAGTGCGATCTCCTTGATGCTTGAGCCTAAAAAACTCTCATGATCAAAACTGATGGGTGTGACTATACTTAAGACTTTAGCAAAAACCGCCGTAGCATCATGTTCGCCTCCAAGCCCCGCTTCTAGGACTACAAAGTCGCACTCTTTTGCTAAGAGCATTGCCAAAAGCGTGGTGTACTCGAAGTAGCTAAGAGCGTCTAGGTCTTGCGGATCCAAAAGACCTAAAAGCTCGCTGTGTGCGAGATCTAGTGCTTCATCGCTAACATCTTTTGCGTCTATGTGTATGCGTTCGTTAAACTTTGCGATGTGGGGCGAAGTGTAGTGCATCACCCTATATCCCGCACGCCAAAGTGCGTTGAAGAGAAACCGCCCTGTTGTTCCCTTGCCGTTGGTGCCGATGAAATGCACAATCTTTGGAGTTGGTAGAAACTCTTTGAGCTTAGCGTAGATGCGAGGAAATCGATCGTAGTCGATCTCATCATAAAAGAGCGGTTTGGAGTCTAAAAAGCTTGCTAGAGTCACGATATAACTCTGTTTCGCCCCTCATTTTTGGCTCTATAAAGATTGTCATCTGCCTTTTTGATCGTATGTGCAAGCGAAGCGGAGTCACCCCTGTTTGCTACGCCCGCACTCGTAGTCACTGCGATGCGTTCATTTTTGTACATAAAACGAGACTTGCTCACCTTTGCTCTAATCTTCTCTGCGAAGCTCTTTGCACCCTCTAGCGAGGTGGTGTTAAGCACCGCCATAAACTCCTCGCCACCCCATCTACCCACTAGATCTATCTCTCTGGCTTCACTTTTTAAGATCTTAGCAAACGCCACAAGCACCGCATCTCCTGCATCGTGACCATAGGTGTCATTGATCTTTTTGAAGTGATCTAGATCAAAAATTATGATGGAGAAGTCGTGAGCGTGCCTATCAAACTCACTCTCTTTTGAGCTTGTAAACTCATCTAGTGCTCTTTTGTTGGCGATCTTGGTGAGAAAATCCTCTCTGGACTCCTCTTTTGCCTTTTTTAGCTCTTTTTCTAGGTCACTGATGCGACGGCTTAGGTATGAGACTTCGCTATTTTGACTCTTTAGATCTTTGGTTAAGCTCTGCGTATTTTGCTCCAACGCCACGGCGATGGTGTAGAGCTTTTTATGGGCGGTGTTGAAGTTATCTAGCGAGCTATTTTTGTACTCATCTAGCTCCTGCTTTATACGCTGGATCTGTACAGTTGAGCTGTCTGAGCTTTCGATCATCTCGATGAGGCGGTTTGAGAGCTTGTTTACTACACCATCAATAGATCTAATCATCTCCCTTAGGCTATCTTTATCAAGTGCGATGCGTAGGGCGATCGCCTCTTTGATCATCTGTTTTGTGTCGCTTCTATTTAGCCTGCTTGGATCTGCTTGAATCTCTTTACTTAGTGCATCTATGGCAGTATCTGGCGTCGCGGAGATAGATGGCACAAGCGAAGATATAAGAAGCTCAGCAAGCTCTACTATGCCCTCTTCTAGCGGTATGCTCGCACCTTTTGGATCTACAAAGTACGCCTCTAGCATACCTTTTAGATCATCTTTTTTAAACTTTGCATCTGGATCTAGGGGTTGTAAAAATGTGTCATCATAGCTAGAAGTAAAGTTACTCCAAAGCTGTCTGTTTCGCTCCATCTCCATCAGCGATGGTTCACTATTTACCATCTCCAGAGTCGCTCTAGCAAGCTGTGACACCTCCTTGTTGTGCAGTAAAGCAGTGGCTTGAAGCACTCGCCTAAGCGTCTCATGCTGTGCCTCGACTACCTGCGAGCAGTGCGTTGGATTGGTGCGATTTAGCCTTGAGACCAAAAACCGTGCAAGCTCATTTACGCTCTTGATGCGATACGCAGAAAGCTCATCTTTAAACTCTTTGTTGAGTGAGTCGATCTGCTTTGCTAAGTGCGAGCAATCCTCGATCTTGAAGCCACTTAGCTTAGCTTCTGTACAAAACGCCTCTGCGTAGTAGTCGGGAGTGAGGTGTTTGCCCTCATTTTTTAGTCTCTCGATCGTTTTTTTGATGATAGTTTGTATGGTCATGGCTCTGCTTTGTTTTTGTTATCTCTTGCACCCTCAGCCGCAACAGTAGCCAAAAAAGCGTTGATCGCCCTTTGAGAGGCGATCTTGATGGACTCAAAGCGTTGCTGGTCGGTGATGATAGATCTCGCCTCTATGGAGAAGTCATACTGTCCTGCGGTACGGTAGGTTTTTGCCTCGCCCCTCTTACTATCTCGCTTGATGTTTAGGTTTATGCTCATTCTATACCCAACTATATAACCATTTGAGTCATACGCAGTTGCGGTGTATCTTGGGTTTGATGAGCTTATAGTTAGGTGTGTATCGGAGCTATCTTTGGAGGTGAGAGTTGAGCGAAATACCTCGATGATAGCACTATCTATGGCATCTTTGACAAGGACACTGTTTTGTGGATCTTCTTGGCTTACGATAACACTTGTACTCACACTCTCGCCAACTACTACTCTAGCAAACTTAGAGCTTGGAGCGTAGCCACAACCTACCAAAGATAGAGCCAAAACCAGAGCGTAAAAAAGTTTCACATCAGCCCTTTATAACGAGGTTTACAAGCTTTTTAGGCACAACGATCTCTTTTATGATCTCCTTGCCCTCTATATACTTGCTAGCTACCTCTTTTGCGAGTGCGATGATCTCATCGTTTGATGCACCGCTTGAGACTTCGATCTCGCATCTTGCTTTGCCGTTGATGCTCACGCCTAGCGTGATACTATCTTCAACAAAAACTTCATCTAAGATCTGCTGTTTTGTTAGGTTTTTAAGCTCAAATAGCTCACTTGAGATCTCATAACAAGTGTGAGGAATAATAGGCTCTAAGATCGATGTAAAGATCCAATACGCCTCGCTCCAGATCGCCTCATTTGACTGGTTTGCTAGTGCGTTCATCGCCTCCATCACCCCTGCTATGAGAGTGTTAAAAGTGTAGCGATCCTCATACACTTCATAAGCTCGCTTTAGTGCCTCATACACCTTTTTTCTAGCAAACTTCTCATCTTTACTAAGGCTTGCGTGATCTATGACGGGGATCGCACCCAGCTTACTAGCGTTAGCACTTCTCTCATAAAAACGGCGTATAAACCTACTAGCCCCCTCTAACGCACTATCATTCCACTCCAACTCTTGAGTCGGAGGGGCAGCAAATAGTATAAAAAGCCTCGCAGTATCAGCTCCGTAGCTCTCTATAATCGCATCTGGATCTACGGTGTTGCCTTTTGATTTGCTCATCTTAGAGCCATCTTTTAGCACCATTCCTTGTGTAAGCAGATGATCAAATGGCTCATCAAACTCCAAATAGCCTAGATCTCTAAACGCCTTTGTAAAAAAGCGTGCATAAAGCAGGTGAAGTATGGCATGCTCGATCCCACCGATGTAGTGATCAACCCCCATCCAGTAGCTTAGTTGCTCCTTGCTAAACGCCTCATCTTGCCAATTGGTCGTACTTGCACAAAAACGCAAAAAGTACCAACTAGACTCTACAAAAGTATCCATCGTGTCGGTCTCTCGCAGGGCGTCACCGCCACATTGTGGGCATTTGCAGTACTTCCACGATGGGTGCTTATCTAGCGGGTTGCCCTCACCTGTGATGGTTATGTCTTCTGGCAAAGCGATTGGAAGATTGCTTTTTTTCTCCATCACAAGCCCGCAAGAGTCGCAGTGCACAAAAGGTAGAGGTGCACCCCAATAGCGTTGTCTTGAGACTCCCCAATCCTTAAGCTTATAGTTGGTTTTTTTCACCCCTTGTGAGTTTTGCTCGAAGTAGTTTATGATCGCCTCTCTAGCTTCACAAGAAGCAAGGTTACTAAACTCCCCGCTATCAAAAAGCACGCCATCATCGCAAAATGGCTCACCACCTACAAGCTCGCCACTCTCTGGTTTTATCACATACTTTATAGGCAAGTTGTACTTTTTGGCAAACTCAAAGTCTCTCTCATCGTGAGCAGGAACCGCCATCAAAGCACCACTTCCATACTCTATAAGCACAAAGTTTGCAACATAAATGGGGATACTCTCTTTGGTTAGTGGGTGGATCACACTAATACCCAGATCTACGCCGAGCTTCTCTTTTTGTCTCTCGATCGCCGAGGCGTTTTTCATAGATCTAATCTCTTTTGCCACATCATCACTTAGAAGCGAATGCTCAAGCATATAGCTAACTATGGGGTGTTCAGGAGCTAGTGCGGTGTATGTTACGCCATAGATGGTATCGGCTCTTGTTGTAAAGACGCTATAAAGATCAAACTTCCCATCAAGCTTAGTCACACTAGCCTCATCAAGTTTAAAGCTAAACTCAAGCCCATGCGACTTACCGATCCAGTTTTCTTGCATAGTTAGAACCTGTTTTGGCCACTTAAGTTTTTGTAGATCTGCTAAAAGCTCATCGGCATAAGAGGTGATTTTAAAGTAGTATTGGCTCATCTCTTTTTTGGTTACTTCAGAGTCACATCTCCAGCAGTTACCCTCGATGACTTGCTCATTTGCTAACACTGTTTGACAGCTTGGACACCAGTTTAAAAGCCCCTCTTTGCGGTACATCAGACCTTTTTCATATAGATCTATAATAAAGCCCTGCTCAAACTTAGTATATAGCTCATCGCTTGTCGCAAAGTCACGATCACTTGAGAACGATAACCCTAGAGTCTTAAACTCACCTCGCATATACTCTATGTTGTCATAAGTCCACTTTTTAGGGTGTGAGCCATTTTTGATAGCTGCGTTTTCAGCAGGCATTCCAAAGCTATCAAACCCGATGGGGTGAAGCACATTGTACCCCATCTGACGGTAGTAGCGTGCAAACGCATCACTGATGGTGTAGTTGCGAACATGCCCCATATGAAGGCGTCCGCTTGGGAAGGGGAACATACTAAGTATGTACTTTTTGTTTTTACTAAAATCCTCACTTGGCTCGAAACTTCTATGCTCCCTCCAGTAGTTTTGCCATTTTGACTCGATTGTTTTAAAGTTATACTGCATGTTACATTACGCCTGATTCAAATTGAGCTCTTAGCTTCTCTTTTTCTAGCTTAGTCTTTAGTTTTTGAGCCTGTTTTGCTTTGTAAGCTTCGATGTTAAAGCCAAAAACACTTAGCAGAGGTGCAGAGATGAAGATGGAGCTATAACTTCCTATGATAAGCCCAACAAGCATAGTAAAGCTAAAGCCATGAATGATGTCGCCACCAAAAGCGTAGAGCGTAAAGACCACAAAAAAGACCGTTAGAACCGTCAAAACCGTTCTTGAGAGCGTCCTTGAAACAGAGGAGTTTATGAGCTTCATAAGGTTTGTCTCCTTGCCCTCTCTTAGCTCTTCACGCATACGGTCGTAGATGATGATAGTGTCGTTGATGGAGTAGCCCACAAGTGTCAAAAGTGCTGCTAGGACATCTAGGCTCATCTCAACTTTAAAGATGATAAGTATGCCTAAAGTGATAAAAACATCGTGAACAAGAGCGATAATAGCAGATAGTGCAAAGTTCCACTCAAAGCGAAAAGCGACATAAACAAGTATGCCTATCATACTAAAAAAGATCGCCATAAGCCCCTTCTCTCTAAGCTCGCTACCCACTTTTGGCCCTACGATATCCACTTTTCTGATCTCAAAATTGCCAGTGCCTTTTAGCCTGCTTCTAACAAGATCTCCCACATCTTCGCTAACCCCCTCAGTGGTTGTCATAAAGCGGATCTGAATCTCATCAGGTGAGCCAAACTCACTGATGATAAGCCCATGAAAAGTCTCATCTTTGCCTAGTTCGGTGCGGATCTGATCAATTGGTGCTTTTTTGTCATACTTGACTTGCACAACAGTTCCACCAGCAAAATCGATCCCATAACTAAGCCCTTTGGTAAAGAGTAGCACCATAGAAGCGATGGCAAGAGAGACTGTTATAGCTATGAGAAGCTTGCTATATTTCATAAAATCATAAGTTTTGTGACTTGAGAAAAACTCCATTATTTGCCCCCTTTCATACCGAACCAAAGTGTGCGGTTTTTACTCTTCTCAAGGCGTGGCATAAGGTACTCATACACCCCGTGTGTGCCTATGATCGCTGTTAGCATCGAGATGGTGATCCCTATGGCAGTACTTAGTGCAAAACCCTTGATCGGCCCTGTACCATATACATAAAGGATAATCGATGTAAGCACAGAGGTGATGTTACTATCTAGTATGGCACTCATAGCACGATCATAACCTTTGTGGATCGCCTGCTTCATCGAAGCACCCTCGCGAAGTAGCTCACGGATCCGCTCATTTATGATGACATTGGCATCGATGGCGATACCAACGGTTAGAACGATCCCTGCCATTCCTGGGAGAGTGAGAGTTGCTCCAAAGAGTGCCATCACCGCTACGAGTATAAGCAAGTTTGCTAGTAGTGCGATGTTGGCTATGATGCCCGCTGTGCGGTAGTAAAGAAGCATAAATCCACTAACAAGCAAGAAGCCACTTATGAGTGCAACAAGGCTTGCTTGAATGCTATCAGCTCCTAAGCTTGGGCCAACAGAGCGTTTCTCCATAACATAGATAGGAGCTAGCAGTGAGCCAGATCTAAGAGCAATGGCTAGATCTTTTGCCTCTTCCATAGTGTAGCTTCCAGAGATCTGACCGCTTCCACCGCCGATGCGCTCATTTATAACAGGTGCGGAGTAGACTTTGCCATCAAGCACAACAGCTAGGCGTTTGTTTACATTTTTGCCCGTAAAGTCACCAAAGATCGCCGCACCCTCTGCATTTAGCGAGAAGTTTATGATGGGGCGGTTATTTTGGTTAAAGCCCACATGAGCATCACTTAGCATTGAGCCGTCCAAAATTGGCAGATCTTTTACAAGATACTTGATCTCGCTATGTGCCACATCGCTAAGTATGCGATCTCCATAGCTTTGTGCCTCAGCTTCGCTCATAGTATAGACTCTAGAGTTACGATCCTCATCTACCGCCATTAGCTCAAGCTTTGCTGCTCTTGAGATAAGCTCGCGTGCTCGTTGCTCCTCTTTAGCACTCTTGATACCTGCAAGCTCTACTAAGATCTTGTCAGACCCTTGCCTTGCGACAGTTGGTTCAGATAGCCCAAACTGATCAAGACGGTTTCTTATCGTCTCTATGGCTTGACTTATAGCCTGCTCAGCAGTTCTCTCGATCTCCTCTTTTGTAAGACTCAAGCTAAGAGAAGCTTGCTCGATCTTGCTATCGATCCCTTTTAGCTCATCTGTAAAGCTCTTGAGGTTTTTTATCTCATCTGGATCTAGAAGTGTTACGATCACCTCATCATCACGGATCTTTAGATCTTCTATGAGGATATCTCTCTTCTCACAAAAGCTCTTAACTCCCGATGCGATGGACTTTATGCGTGACTCGATGGCATCTTCGGTCTTGACACCTAGAAGCATATATAGCCCGCCTTGCAGATCAAGCCCTAGCGTAATCTTTTTGCCATTATCAAGGTTTAGAAGTGATGGAGCGGAGAAAACTACCCCAAAAAGGATAGCAACTAAAAATATGATGAGTTTAAAATTAAGCTTCATCTTCTCTCTTTTTGAAGATGGACTCTTTTGTGATCTTAACAGTCGTTTTGTCGTTTATGTTGATGAGAAAACCATCTTCTTCTACTTTGTAGATAGTGGCGTAAACCCCGCCGATAGTGATGATCTTATCCCCTTTTTTTAGGGCTTCTAGCATCTCTTTTTTCTTTTTTGACTCATTTTGTTGCGGTCTTATGATGATAAAATACATAATGGCGATGAGAAACAAAAATGGTGCAAGTTGGATCAGTAGTTCCACGGCTACTCCTTGGTTGATGAGGTTATAAGAGGGCGATTATACAAAAACAATGTTAAAGATAGGGTAAACCTGCTATAATTTGCTAAAAAATAGTGAAAATTTGTGAGTAAAAATCTGGCTAAAGATCTACTTTTTGCAACCATTTGTGCCTTAAGTTTTAGTGCTTTTATCTACCTTGAGCACTACGCATTTGACTCAAAGATCCTCTACGCTATCCTAGCACTTGCCTCAACTGCGATGCTACTATATATGCCAAAAAGAGCTGTTTTGATGAGTGGTTTTGGTATTGGGCTACTCTGGTTTTACTGGATCGGATATAGCTTCAAGTATAATGGTGTAGGGCATCTGGAGCTATTTGTCGCTCTTGGATTTGGACTTGTCTATACGCTATTTTTTGCCCCACTCTACTTTACAAATAAGCCACACTTTAGAGCTGTTATGCTCTTTTTGCTAAGCTTTTTTGCACCCATGGAGTTTAACTGGCTAGTGTTAGAGCTTGGGTTTGCATCTAGCTACTTTGGAGCACAAAAGTGGCACTACGCTATCATCTTGGCATCTCTATCGACCCCATATCTGCTTAAAAAGTGGCGGTTTTTGCCACTTTTGGCACTACTTTTTGCACTAGATCTAAGCCCCAAAGAGATCACTCCAGCTCCTCTAAAAATAGAGCTAGTCCCCATGAGCGTGCCTCAAGAGCAGAAGTGGCAAAGAGAAAACCTTAGATCTACTCTAAGTTTTATATATGACAAGATAGAGCAAAGTATAAGCAACGATTATGATCTAGTAGTATTTCCAGAGTCTGCGATCCCGCTATTTTTAAATGAAAACCCAGAGATACTCACCGCACTCAAGAGCTACTCACACGCCATCGCCATCGTTATAGGCTCGCTTTTAAGAGAAGATGGCAAGCACTACAATGTCAGCTATAAGTTTGAAAATGGTAGCTTTGAGGTGGCTAAAAAGGTTGTTTTGGTACCATTTGGGGAGTATATCCCACTTCCATCATTTCTAAAAAAGTGGGTAAATGAGTATTTTTTCGCAGGTGCAAGCGACTTTATGCCAGCAAGCAAGCCGAGTGAGTTTAACATAAAAGGCGTGGAGTTTAGACCCGCCATATGCTATGAGGCAACCACTGATGTGATCTACCACGACCACCCGCGTTTTGTACTTGCAATGAGTAACAATGCGTGGTTTAGCCCCTCCATAGAGCCTACGCTTCAGAGGCTTTTGATGCAGTTTTATGCTAAAAAGTATGGGGTGATCATTTATCACAGTGCAAACTATAAAGGAACAGGAGTAATTGAGTGAATATTTTAGTAACAAATGACGCAATATTTAAGGAGCAAAAAGAGGTATGAATATTTTAGTAACAAATGACGATGGTTACGAGGCAAACGGGCTTTTAGAGCTTATAAAAGCACTTAAGAGTATAGATGGTGTGCGTCTAACCGTAGTAGCACCCGCCAATGAAAAATCAGCGTGTGGACACTCACTAACGCTTACTCGTCCGCTTCGCTTTATAGGGGTGTGCGACGACTTTTTTAAGCTTGATGATGGCACGCCGAGTGACTGCATCTATCTCGCACTAAATAGTATGTTTGATGAGCACAAACCTGATCTAGTCATCAGCGGGATCAACCGTGGATCTAACATGGGCGAGGATATAACCTACTCAGGAACTGCAGCAGGAGCGATGGAGGCGGTGCTTCAAGGCATTCCAGCGATTGCTATCTCGCAGGTGATGGACTCAAGCGATCCTGAGGGCGACTTTGAGCTTGCACAAAACACGATAGTAGATCTAGTAAAACGGATAAAAAGCGGTGCTTTTCCCTTGCCAAAGCGAGAGTTTTTAAATGTAAATATACCATCTCGCCCCGCCAAAAACCCTCAGTGGGTGGTAACTTATGCGGGGTATAGACTCTACGCAAATGATGCTCACTTGCATAGAAACCCCCGTGGAGAGGAGCACTACTGGCTAGGGCTTCACCCACTAAACTTTAGATCTCGTGATGGTGTAGATGGTGTGAGTGACTTTGAGGCGATAGTTGCGGGCAACATCAGCATAACACCTATAATGCTAGATCTAAGCAGTTACGCAAGTATAAAAAGCTTGCGAAAGTGGATCGGATCTGATGAGGTTTGATCGCATCGCCCTGCTTTTAGGCGATGATTTTGCCAAACTTCAAAATGCTAAAGTGCTTTTGCTAGGGGTTGGCGGAGTTGGTGGGATCTGCTTAGACTGCCTGTATCGAAGTGGTATTAGTGACATAACGATAGTTGATTTCGACTCATTTGATAAGACAAATCTCAACAGACAGCTCCACTCCGAGCGGTTTTTGCACCAAAAAAAGGCATCTTCGCTAGCCTCTATATATAAAGGTGTCAAGTTTATCGATGCTAAAATCGATGAAGCGTGGATAGAGAGCTTTGAGTTTAGTGAGTTTGATCTCATCATCGACGCCATCGATGACATAAGAGCAAAAGTAGCACTTGCTTTAAGAGAGCATAAGAAGCTTTTAAGCTCATTTGGGAGTGCAAAGAGGCTAGATCCTAGCAAGATCAAAGTTGCAGATATAAGCAAAAGCTATGGTGATCGCTTTGGCTCAAAGATCCGTTATGAGCTAAAAAAGCGAGGCTTTAGGGGCAAGTACCGTGTAGTTTTCTCTAGCGAAGAGGCAAGAGTTAAGGAGATGGGTAGCTTTATGGGTGTGACGGGTTCATTTGGGCTTATGCTTTGCAGTGAGGCTATAAGGAGGCTTTGTGAGTAGAGATTTTAGCACGCACGCTCTTGCGTGTGAGGGGATCATCGGCGATGGGTGCGGTGGTGGAAGATGGTTTTTTATAGAAGATGAGAAGCTCTTTGCTTATGATCCTACAAATGGCGAGAGTATGCTACTTCTTAGTGGCATCAAAGAGGCTAGAAGCATCTCCAAAAGTGGGTGCATAGTTAGTATAGTGTGTGCAGATAAGCTCATCGAAGTGGATCTAAAACAGATCCAAAATAGGAGCTAAAAGGTGCTACACAACTGCTTTTATGCTAAAATCACGCAATGACACAACATATACTTTTCAACCACCTACAAAAAAACCTTGATCTAGATCTACTGATTGTAAGCGACGCAAAAGAGGCAAATGAGCTTAGCTCAGTCGCAAAGTACTTTGGCAAGAAACATATACTCTTTCCAGATCTGCGTGCTAGCTATGGCGAAGATCTAAGAGCCTATAAAGATGAGATCTTGGAGCTTTTTAGTGCACTTAGGAGTTACCACAAAGAGAAGTGCCTTGTTATCTCACCGCTAAAGACGCTACTTTTTCACCTACCAAAAGACTCCTCTTTGCAAAGCTTTGAGCTTGGCTTTGCAGATACCCTAAATCTTGAGAAGCTTAAAGAGAGGCTATTTTACTGGGGTTATAGCTTTGTAGATATCATCGAAGTTGAGGGCGAAGTCTCATTTCGAGGCGATATTATCGACATCTTTGTCCCCTCCACGCCCAACCCCTACCGCATCTCACTTTTTGATCGCGAAGTAGAGGAGATCAAGTGCTTTGATGTAAGTACGCAAAAGTCACACCACGAGATACTTGAGAGCATAGAGATAGTAAGCACGCTCTTTTCACTTAGCAAAGATGAGTACGAGACTCTTAGCAAAAGGGTAGAAAACTCCGATCTTGAGGTGTTTGAAGCAGATGTTGCCTCGCTTGGACTGTGGCATTTGGGCGATTTGGGCGAGAACTTTTTAGAGGGCAAAAAAGCACTATTTATAAGCAACCTATCGCATATAGTAGAAGAATCTTACGCCTTTATGTCGCCACAAGTACCAAAAAGCTCGTTTGATCTTGAGGTGCTTGAGGAGGGTGAGCAGATCAAGTCCATCACACTAAGTGATGTAAAAACACTCATCTCTTTGCACAAAGATAGACGCATCACTATCATCGCAGCAAACGATGCCATACTCAAATCCGCTGGCATCTATGAGAGTAGCGACTTTAGAATCATAAAAGATGGCTATATCTTAAACATACTCACACCAGATGAGCTGATCATCTCTCTAAATAGCACCCAAAAAACTAAGCGAAAGAGAAAAACCTCCATCTTGCTAGATGCACTAAGGGTTGGTGACTATGTGGTGCATGAGGATTATGGTGTTGGGGTGTTTGATGGCATAGAAAATAGTGCGATACTTGGCGGTGTAAAGGATTTCATAGTCATCAGATATATGGGCGATGATCGGGTCTTGCTCCCTGTTGAGAACCTCAACTACATAGATCGCTACATCGCAGCGGGTGGAGCTTTGCCAGCACTTGATCGCCTTGGCAAAGGTAGCTTTGCTAAACTAAAAGAGAGTGTGAGAGCTAAACTCTTTGAGATCGCCTCTAGTATCGTAAACACAGCTGCTGCGAGGGCACTTATAGAAGCACCTATCTTAGAGATAAAACCGAGTGAACTTGAGGCATTTAGATCACTTAGCGGGTTTAGCTACACTCCAGATCAACTAAAAGCTACTGACGAGATAGCCACAGAGCTTGCATCTGGGCGGATCATGGATCGCCTGCTTAGTGGCGATGTGGGCTTTGGTAAAACTGAGGTCGCTATGTGTGCTCTCTACCAAAGCGTGCTAAATGGCTATCAAGGTGCACTTATAGTCCCTACAACTCTTCTAAGCACACAGCACACAAGAACGCTAAAGCAGAGGTTTGATGAGCTAGGGATCAAGGTGGCAAAACTCGATCGTTTTGTAAGCAGTAAAGAGAAAAAACTAACTCTTGAAGCTCTTAAAGATGGATCTATTAGCATAGTAGTGGGTACGCACGCTCTTTTTGATGTAGAGTTTAAGAAGCTTGCACTTGTAGTAATCGATGAGGAGCATAAGTTTGGTGTCAAACAAAAAGAGCATATAAAAGAGCTTTATAGCAAGACGCATATGTTAAGTATGAGTGCTACGCCAATCCCTAGATCACTCAACCAAGCACTAAGTGAGATCAAAACTCTTAGCGAGCTACTCACCCCGCCAAACTTCAAACAAGATGTGCGAACATTTGTCAGATCTTATGATGAGAAGCTCATCAAAGAGGTGATCCAGCGAGAGCTTAGAAGAGGTGGGCAGATCTTTTATGTGCACAACTCCATAGATCATATGATCATAAAGTTTGGCGAGCTAAAGGCACTACTACCAGAGTTACGCATCGTGATGCTTCACTCAAAAGTGAGTGCCATCGAAACCGAAAAGGAGCTTTTGAAGTTTGAAAATGGTGAGTATGATGTGATGCTCTCAACTTCGATCATCGAGTCAGGTATACATATGCCACGCGTAAATAGCATCATTGTCGATGGAGCAGAACGGTTTGGTATGGCAGATCTGCATCAGCTTCGCGGGCGTGTTGGTAGAGGTGCTCATGAGGGGTTTGCATACTTCATAGTTGAGGACAAAGAGGCACTAAAAGATGAGGCAAAAAAGCGACTCTTAGCGTTGGAGTCCAACTCCTACCTTGGAAGTGGGCTTGCACTTGCTTACCATGATCTTGAGATCAGAGGTGGTGGGAACCTCGTAGGTGACGCACAAAGCGGACATATCAAAAACATAGGCTACTCACTATACCTCAAGATGCTAGAAGATGCGATCAAAGAGCTTAGCAACAAAAGCGAGAAGGAAGTGGCAAAAGTGGATATCAAACTAAGCGTGAGTGCCTTTATATCTAGTGAAGTAGTAGCTGAAGATAGGCTAAGACTAGATCTATATAGACGCCTCTCGGCGTGCAAAGAGGTGAGCGAAGTTTACGAGATACAAGAGGAGGTTTTAGATCGTTTTGGTGAGCTAGATAGTGCTACAAAGCAGTTTTTTAATATCGTAGAGATAAAGATCTTGAGCATAAAGCTAGGGATCAAAACCATCACAAACTATGCTCAAAACATAACTATATCTTATGAAAATGGTGAGAAGATCACTCTCAAATCCACCTCAAAAGATGATGATGACATCATAAAAGAGATCTTAAAATATCTAAGGAGCAAAAATTGAAAGTAGCTTTTATAGGTGACATAGTAGGTTCACCTGGGCGAGAGATGGTGCAAGAGCACCTGCCAAAACTAAAAAAAGAGCACGGCATCGACTTTGTAGTTGCCAACTATGAAAACACATCACACGGCTTTGGACTAACACTAAAAAATGCAAATGAGCTTTTTGCCTACGGTATCAACGCACTAAGTGGCGGAAACCACACTTGGGACAAGATGGAGATAGAAAAACTGTTAGTTGATCCTAGAGTACTTCGCCCTCACAACTACCCAAAAGAGGCACTTGGAACAGGGCTTGGGATCTACAATGTAGGTGAGGAGAAACTAGCGGTTTTAAACCTTCTTGGGCACTTTTGTATGCCACATACCGACAACGCTTTTAGATGTGCTATGGAGACGATTGAGGCACTAAGAGAAGATGCTATTTTTAACATCTTCATAGATTTTCACGCTGAAGCTACAAGTGAAAAGCGAGCACTCCTAAAGCTTCTTGAGGGCAAAGTTAGCGGGATCATCGGCACTCACACACACATCGGCACAGATGACTTTAGTATCACAAATGGTACGGCGTACCTAAGCGACATTGGCTTAAGTGGGTGCAGAGATAACATCATCGGCATGGATAGCACAGCTCCACTAAAGCAGTTTCTAACAGGCGTAAAAGCACGCTTTGACATACCAAAAAAGTGCAAAAAGATGCTTCAAATCGCCATAATGGAGTTTGTAGAGGGTGAGTGCAAAAGTGCCTACAAACTAAAGATCTTTGATGATGGTAGGGTCTTTAGAAGTGATGCTTTTTTAGACTAAGAGGCTTGACGAAGTTTATAGATTTTGTAGTAGGTGTCGTTTGCCTCATAGGCGTTGATGGCGGTTTTTTTGGCAAAAAACTCCTGCGTTTTTAGTGCCTCAGCAGGAAGGTTTGCAGGAGTGCTTAATGATGCAGCATTAAGCTCATCTAGTGTGGCAAAAACTCCGCTAAAGTGTCTATATGGCTTTTGTGACTCGGCGTATGATCTAGTAGCGTCTTGCTCTTTTTTAAGCTTTTTTAGCAGATCTTGTTTCTGGCTAGAGCTGTCTAAAAACTCTCTTGCAACCATAAAACGGTAACTGCTTGCATCTGTGCTTAACTGTAAGATCTGAGGTTGTATAGCGTGGTTTTTAGCCTGCTCTTGAGGTGTGGGAAGCCTAAACTTCTCACTGCTTTCTTGTGGTTTTTCACCCTTAGCGGGTGTCTCGCCTTTAGGTAGCTGAGGTGCTACATATGAGCTATATACCGAAACATACATCTTGCACCTCCTAAAATATTGTATATTATACTCTAAGAGCTTAACATAAGCTAAAGCTATATTTTAGACTGTATGGTTACCTTTTTAGCACCAAAAAGTTCGATCGTTTTTTGAACCATCGCCTCATCTAAGATCGCCGCCCCATCAACCTCTTTTGATGGTGGCATACCGTTACAACTCTCCACGCAACTCGATGCTAGCGTCTCAACATCTTCTACCATAGATCCTGAGGTGTCATTTGCCTCTATCTCACTTGCTTGTTCTTGCGTTGGTAGCTCTTGAGGCTTCTGCTTCGCTAGCTTAGAGCAAGGCTTGTTCTCTATGCTCACACCCTCGCCATAGATCTCATACACCAGATGTCTAATCGCCCCATAACCATGACGAAGAGCCTCTTTGCACTCACCCTCTGCACAGCTCTCCCACTGCAAAACACCATCAGCAAACGATATAAACCTTATGTTTTTACTAAAGCACTCACCTAAAGCGTAGTTACGATCTGCTATGCGTTCTTGGAGTGTGGTAAATCTATCTTGCTCTACTACCTGCTTTGGTGTCTCATCTCTACTGCTTTGAGCCACCATCTTTGGTGCAACTTTTTGCTCGCCTGAGCTAAGAGAGGCGATCATCTCATCTAAATCTTTGATCTTTTGAGCTTCGATCATCTTCAAAAATGCAAGTAGCAGTACAAACTCACCATCACTACTCATACCTAGAAGTGACTTTGCGTCGTTTAAGATCCGCAAATATCTATCGATAAGAAGCAGTGAAAATGAGGCATCATTTGCAAAGAGTCGCTCTTTTAAAAACACGATCATCTCATCAATAACCATACTCGCCTCATACTCCCTAAGCTCCACAAGCTTCAGCTTCAACGCATCTATATCTCTAGCAAAAATCGCCTCAAATATACTCATAATAGAGCTAGGATCTACTAAAGCTAGCATATCAGTAACGCTTGCAACATCTACAAAACCCTTAGAGTAGATGATGGCTTGATCTAGCATCGTTAGCGTGTCTCTTAGACTTCCGCCACCGCTTCTTGCTAAGATACTAAGAGCATCTCTCTCAAAGCCGATCTGCTCCTTATCTAGTATGAAAGCGAGGTGGTTGATCACTTTGTCTTGCGAGATGCTCTTAAAGCGAAAGTGCTGAACTCTGCTTAGTATGGTCACAGGTAGCTTGAGTGGATCGGTGGTTGCAAGTATAAACTTGACAAACTCTGGTGGCTCTTCAAGTGTCTTTAGAAGTGCGTTAAATGCTTGAGTGGTGAGCATATGCACCTCATCGATGATGAAGATCTTAAAGTGAGCCGTGGCGGGGCGGTATTTGGTCTGCTCTATGAGATCTCGCACATCATCGATCCCGCGGTTAGACGCTGCGTCCATCTCGATCACATCTATGTGCGAACCGCCTGCTAGCGAGATGCAGTTACTGCACTCCTCGCACGGCTTAGCACTAACTCCCGCTTCGCATATAAGAGCCTTTGCAAAGATCCTAGCAGTGGAGGTTTTGCCACTTCCTCTAAGCCCAGAAAAGAGGTAGGCATGAGCTAAGCGACTGCTATTTAGTGAGAGAGAGAGTGTCTGAGCAACGCCCTCTTGACCCACTAGCTCATCAAAATTTTTCGGTCTATATTTTCTAGCTAAAACTTCACTACTTGCTTGCAAAATGGCTCACTTTTTGTTTTTATTCTATCATTTTATAGATTAAATTTTGCTACTATTTCGTATGTCAAACACTCTTAGAGCCTACACCTACGCCACCATCGCTACGATCTTAGTTGCTGGGAGCTTCCTAGCCTCTGCAAAACTAAGCGGTGCCATAGATCCCATCTCGCTTACGCTTCTTCGCTTTGTCGTAGCACTATTTTTTATGCTCCCCCTTGTGCTTTTTAAGCCACAAAGGTTTAAAACCGTGCTTCATCTTCTGCCAAAAAGTAGCATCATTAGCCTATTTTACGCACTCTACTTTGTGGCGATGTTTAAGGCGTTAGAGAGTACCACCACACTAAACACAGGATCTATCTACACACTCACACCGCTACTAACCGCCCTTCTTGCACTAGCGGTTTTCAAAGAGAGGATCCCGCCTTTTCAACTATTAGTTTATATTATAGGCATACTATCTACTCTCATAGTGGTTTTTAGAGCAGATCTGACACTATTTTTAGCCCTTGTTCTAAACGCTGGAGATCTCATATTTTTCCTAGCTACCATCTCTATGGCACTCTACTCCATCACACTCAAGCTCCTTTTTAAAAGTAGCGATGATATCATCTCTCAAGTATTTGCTACACTTATAAGTGGTAGCCTCTGGATGGCACTAGCTCTATATATGTTTGATATCCCGTTAGAGTGGCACACGCTTAGTAGTGATCTGCTATTTGCGATGCTATATCTTGTGGTTGGTACGACCATCTTTACACTATTTTTGTACCAAAAAAGCATACTTCTAGCAGGACCAAAGAAAATTATGGCATTTATCTACACAAACCCCGCTCTTGTTGCCATCATCGGCTACTTTTTTGAGGGCGAAACACTAAGTGCGGGTGTAGTGGGTGGCATAGTACTCTCAGTAAGCTCAACCATACTAATACTAGGCTATAATGACGCTAAAAAGAGTAAGATTTGAGTAGTATGTATTATGAAGCACAAGCGGGCTATGAGAGCCTAGTTAAACGCACTAAAGAGCTATTTTTGCAAAGTGGATCTTCCCTGCACAAGGCTCGAAACGAGCTTCGCACATTTGATGCAAAAGAGATGGAGATAGTGATCAAATCTTTTAAAAAACCAAATCTGCTAAACGCTTTTATCTACTCATTTTTCAAAGACTCCAAAGCCAAAAAATCGTACCAAAACGCCATTCGTATAGCTAACTTTACCCCCAGAGCAATCGGCTATGTGGAGTATAAAAGCTTCGCTCTTTTACAAGATAGCTACTATGTTAGTGAGCGGTTTTTGTACTCTTTTACCATCAGAGAGCCACTACTAGATAAGAGTTTTGCTAACAGAGAGGAGATCTTTAGAGCTTACGCACTCTTTATGAGTCGCCTCCACGCAGAGGGGATCTTGCATGAAGATCTAAGCCCTGGCAATATCCTCATAAGCGAGAACTGCTGTAAGTTTGTCTTTAAGATAGTCGATATAAACAGAATGAGTTTTTATACACCAACTCTTGAAGATAGGCTAAAAAACTTCGCAAAACTGTGGGCAGATGATGATGATCTGATGTTTATAGTGGGCGAATACGCAAGGCTTTTGGGTGGAGATGAGAAGATCTACTGCTCTAAGGCGTTGGAGTTTTCACAAGAGCACAAAGATAGAAAAAACTTCAAAAAAGCTCTCAAAGGCAAAAAAATTGCTTCTTAGCATAATGTACCACCATGTTGGCAGTGACAAATATAGCAACGATCTTGCGGTGTTTGAGAAGCATTTAGCCCACATAAAAGAGCACTTTGTAAGCGTGCTTCCAAGTGAAGAAAAACTAGCAAAAAACTCCATCTGCCTAACATTTGATGATGGCTATGCAGACTTCTACTTTAGAGTCTTTCCACTACTGCAAAAGTACGAGCTGAAGGCACTTTTGGGGGTTTGTACAAAGTATATCTTAGATGAGTGCACACTCGAAGCAGATAAGCGAATGGGCTTTATGCACGATGAGGCGTTTGCCAACTATAAAAATGGAGCATTTTGCACCTACGAAGAGCTAAAAGAGATGCGTCAAAGCACCCTTGTAGAGGTGGCTTCGCACTCCCACTCGCACATAGATCTAACAAAAGATGAGGTAGATTTAGAGTTAGAGCTAAAGCACTCCAAAGAGCTTTTAGAGCAAAATCTTGAGTATAGATGTGACTCTTTTATCTTTCCATTTGGCAAGTATAACAATAGCGTCATTTTGGAAGCAAAAAAGCACTACAAATATCTATTTCGCATCGGCAACGGCTTGCAAGGTGACTTTAGTGGCATAGATGGACTCATATATCGCATAAATGGTGACTCGCTTGGTAGTAAAGATGCGATCTTTAAACCCTCCAAAATGCTCAAATACCACCTCAAATCAACCATAAAAAGGATCTTTTGATGATACCAATTAGCGTCGTTGTTTTAGCTAAAAATAGTGCACTAACCATCGCTAGAACACTTGAGAGTCTGCGTGAGTTTAGCGAGGTGATAGTCTATGACAACGGCTCAAGCGATGAGACCATAGATATCGCCAAAAGCTTTAGCAATGTGGTGCTAGTTGAGGGTGAGTTTAGGGGGTTTGGGTGGAGCAAAAACCGTGCTGCAAGCTACGCTAAAAATGAGTGGATCTTAGTTATAGATAGCGACGAAGTGCCAGATAGCACGCTTATAGAGACACTTCGCACAACCACTCTTGATGAGGCGTGCGTCTATAAGCTAAACTTCAAGGCGTTTTACAAAGATACGCAGATCAAGCACTGCGGGTGGAACAACCAAAAGATCAAGAGGCTATATAACAAAACCAAAACAGGGTTTAATGACAACGATGTGCATGAAAACATCATCAGCGAGGGGTTTTGCGAAGAGGTGCTTGATGGTAGCGTAGAGCATTATAGCTACCACTCCATCAGTGATTTTATCATCAAGTCTGATCGCTACTCAAGCCTTTTTGCACAAAATAACAAGCACAAAAGAGCATCTAGCCCATCAAAGGCGTTTCTCAATGCTCTATACTCATTTTTTCGCACATATATCATCAAGCAAGGCTTTAGAGATGGCTATATAGGGCTTGTGATCGCATTTTCACATATGGCATCAAACTTCTACAAGTACATCAAACTTTATGAGCTAAATCTTGAGAAAAAGTAGATCTATAAAGAAGCTTTTAAAGGCGTATAGAAGCGGTGAGAACATCACCATGCTTAGGTTTAGCTCTATGCAAAAAGATGAGCTAGGAGGTGATGTGTGAAAATCGCCATCATACCTGCAAGGGGTGGGAGCAAACGCATACCCAAAAAGAACATAAAAGAGTTTTGTGGCAAACCCATCATCGCTTATAGTATAGAAGAGGCTCTTAGATCAGCTCTTTTTGATGATGTGATCGTCTCTACTGATGATGAAGCCATAGCTAGAGTTGCTAGATCTTATGGAGCAAGCGTGCCGTTTTTAAGACCTGCAGAGCTTAGTACAGACACAAGTGGCACGGGCGAGGTGATCGATCACGCTCTGGAGTTTTTAAGATCTCAGGGCAAAAGTGTGGAGTTTGTCTGCACCATCTACGCGACTGCTCCATTTTTAGATAAAAAATATCTAAAAGAGGGCTTAGAGAGACTAAAAAACTCCGATGCGAGACACGCTTTTTCTTGCACCACGATGCCCTACCCCATATGGCGGACATTTCGCATCACAGATGAGGGCAGATGCGAGATGTTCTGGCGAGAAAACTTTGAAAAACGCAGTCAAGATCTCGTGGAAGCTTACCATGATGCGGGGCAGTTTTACTGGAGCAACCTAAAGGTGCCAAAAAGCGACATAATGTTCTCATCTTGTAGCATTCCCATAGTGCTTCCTCGCCACCTTGTGCAGGATATCGACACGCCAGAGGACTGGATAAGAGCTGAGATGATGTATGAGGTTATAAAAAGAGAACAAAATGAAGCAAATTCTATTTAGATCTGACTCCTCCTCTAGCATCGGCACAGGGCACATTAAAAGAGATCTCATACTAGCTAAGCGTTTTGGTGATGCCAAGATCACTTTTGCCATGCGTGATCTTGCAGGCAACATAAACCATGAAGTGCTAGAAGCGGGGTATGCTCTTGAGATACTCAAAAGCTCTAGCCTTAGTGAGCTAGATGCTCTTGTAAAAAAGCTAAGCGTAGATCTGCTCATCATTGATCACTACGACATAGACTATAAGTTTGAAAAAGAGCTAAAAAGGCAAAACCCAGACACAAAGATAATGGTGCTTGATGACACCTACCAAAAACACCACTGCGATACTCTGCTAAACCACAACATATATGCTAAGAAAAAACGCTACAAAAGCCTTGTACCAAAGGGGTGTAAGCTACTTTGTGGATCTAAGCATACACTCCTTAGAGATGAGTTTAGAAGTGCTAAAAATAGCGTGGCAAAAGGCGAGCAAAAACGCATAGTTGTAGCGATGGGCGGATCTGATAGTGCCAACCTAAGCATCAAGATCCTAAAAGCACTTAAAAAACAGAGCAAGGCATTTGATGTAGATCTAGTAACCACAACTGCTAACAAAAACCTAGAAAAGCTAAAAAAATGGTGCAGATCTTGTGAGCGCGTAGAGCTACACATCGACTCAAACGAGGTGGCAAACCTACTAAAAAATAGTACTTTTGCCATCATTTCCGCTAGCTCGCTGGCCAATGAAGCCTACTATCTTGAAGTACCATTTATAGCCATAAAGACAGCTTCCAACCAGAGAGAAATGCACAAATGGCTAAGAAAAAGTGATCACATAAGCCTAAAAAAGTTTAGCAAAAAGAAGCTCAAAAAGGGCGTGAAAAAACTCATAAAGCAAGAGGTTAAAAGATGGGTATAGTACGATTTGAAGAGCTAGAGAGCAGACTGATCAGATATAAAAATGAGTATGTTTTAGTAGATAGAGATGTGGCACAGCTCTATGGCGTGGAAACTAGAGATGTAAACAAGGCGGTAGCAAATAATCCTGAGAAGTTCCCAGAGGGGTATATCATAGAGCTAAGTGAGGAGGAAAAAGCTAAGGTGGTGGAAAATTTTCACCACCTCTCAGCTATCAAATACTCGCCACACTTACCTAAAGTCTTTACCGAAAAGGGGCTTTATATGCTTGCAACTATCATAAAAAGCAAGACCGCCACTCAAACAACACTCAAGATTATTGAGACTTTTGCCAAGGTCAAAGAGCTATCAAGAAACATCAACGCCATCATAAAAACCACAGACGAAAATAAGCAGAGCACTCTTGCAACAAAATCTAACAAAATCCTAGAAGAGATCATCGAGATAGAAGATGAGATCTTAGCAGATGATAGCGAAGTGGTAGAAACCACAACAAGATTTGAGTTTAACTTAGGGTTTGCAAAAGTTAGCAGAAGCATCAAGAAGATCAAAAAATGAAGATAGGCAACCACGACACAACCCTTGATGGAGTCTATATCATCGCAGAGCTTAGTGCAAACCACAACGGTAGCTTGGAAGTGGCAAAGCAGAGTATACAAGTAGCAAAAGAGATAGGTGCAAATGCGGTGAAGCTTCAAACTTATACGCCAGACACTATCACGCTTGAGTGTAAAAACCCTGACTTTATGGTGGGTGGCGGGACTCTGTGGGACGGTAAAAGCCTATATGAGCTATATAAAGAGGCGATGACGCCATGGGAGTGGCATGAGGAGCTTTTTGAGCACGCTAGAAGCGTTGGGATTGACATATTTTCTTCACCATTTGATAAGAGTGCGGTCGATTTTTTGGAGCAGTTTGACCCGAGTGCTTACAAGATAGCCTCATTTGAGATCACCGACTACGAGTTGGTACGCTACACTGCAAGCAAACAAAAGCCCATCATCATAAGCACAGGCATAGCAACCCTTGAGGAGATAGAAGATACAATCAAGATCTGCAAAAGTGTTGGAAATAGCGAAATCGTACTTTTGAAATGCACAAGCGAGTACCCTGCCCCGCTAAGTGAGGCAAACCTACTCACCATCGCCGATATGCGAGATCGCTTTGGCGTAGAGGTAGGCTTTTCAGATCATACACTTGGGATCACAGCACCCGTAGTAGCAGTGAGCTTGGGTGCAAAAGTGATCGAAAAACACTTCATACTAGACAAATCAATAGGCGGGGCAGATAGCGGTTTTTCGCTTGATAAAAAAGAGTTTGGCGAAATGATACAAGCCGTAAGATACACCGAAAAACTGCTAGGCAAAGTGGAGTATGAGCTAAGCGAAAAAAGAGAGCATCAAAGAAGATTTGCTAGAAGTTTGTATGTTAGCAAAGATATAAAAAAGGGTGAACTCTTTAGCGAGCAAAACATCAAAAGTGTGCGACCATTTTATGGACTTCACCCAAAACATCTGCAAGATGTACTAGGAAAAGTGGCAAAAAAAGACTATAAGTTTGGAGATAGACTTGAAGCTAGTTTTTAAAAACTACACGCTTCTAAGCGAAGATGAGGCAAAGGGCATCTTGGATCTAAGAAACAAGGAGTTTATAAGAGAGCAGATGAGATACACCAAAATCATTAACATAGAGGATCATCTGCATTTTATCGCTTCGCTAAAGGGTGCAAAAAGTAGCAAATATTTTGCTGTATTTGTAGAAAATGAGCTAGTTGGCTCGCTTAACTACATAAGAGATGGCTCTTTGGAGTGGGGATTATACTTTAATGATAGCGTTAGCGTGCTTGTAAAATCACTCTCGTGTTATCTATTTTTGGAGTATCTGTTTAACAAATTTGACGATGTTGTAAGCTCAAGTGTAAAACGAAGCAACAAAAACGCCCTAAGATTTAATGAAAACTTTGGGTTTTGTGAGTTTGATAGAGATGGTGAGTTTGTGCACTTAAACCTCTCAAAAAGTATGTGGCAAGAGCGTAAAGCTTCGAAGCTACTGCGTCCCATAAGGGGTTATGCGAAGAAGTTCAAGTATGAGATAGTGGAGTAAAAATGAGAGAAAAGATAGTAAATATAATCCTAGAGGCACTAAAAGATCTAAGCGATGAGCTACAAAATAGCACTCTAGCAGAACCAACTCTGCATACAAGGCTTTATGGTGGGTCTGGCATGCTTGATAGCCTTGCTCTTGTGAGCCTCATAGCAGATGTAGAGGAGCGAGTCTCACTTGAGTTTGGCAAAGATATACTCTTAGCCGATGAGAGAGCAATGAGTGCTCAAACCTCGCCATTTAGGAGTGTTGAGACGCTATCTAGCTACATAGAGGAGCTTCTTAGATGAGAGTAGTTCTCATCACTGGATCAAGCAAGGGCATCGGCAGGGCATTAGCTGAGCACTTTTTATCGCAAGGTGACATAGTTGTGGGGTGTAGTAGATCTCACTCCTTGCTAGAGCATCAAAACTATAAGCACTTTAGTCTTAGCGTAGATGATGAGATGGCGGTTGTTGCGATGGTACGAGATGTAAAAAGGGAGTTTGGGAGAGTAGATCTGCTCATAAACAACGCTGGCACAGCATCTATGAACCACCTACTAACCACTTCTAGTGCAAGTGTAAAAAAGCTATTTGATGTAAACTTTATGGGTACATTTTTATTTACTAGAGAGGTTTCAAAGGCGATGATGAGACAAGGTGAGGGTCGCATCATAAACTTCTCTAGCGTCGCAAAAGCCCTAAACTTAGAGGGAGAAGCGATCTACGCATCTAGTAAAGCCGCACTTGAGTCGCTTACAAAAATCTCAGCAAAAGAGTTAGCAAGCTTTGGCATCACCGTAAACGCCATAGCTCCAACACCTACGCAGACTGATCTCATAAAAGCTATACCAAAACCAAAAATAGACGATCTACTACAAAAACAGGTGATCAAAAGGCTAGCGGAGTTTAGTGACATCATAAATGTTGTAGAGTTTTTTGCAAGTAAAAAGAGTGATTTTATTACGGCTCAGATCATCTATCTCGGTGGAGTTAGTTAGAAAAATTAGATACAATATTGTATTACAAAAATACAAAGGAGATTTTATGGTAGCAACAGTCAGACTAGATAAAAATCTTGAAAAAATACTCGATACGATCTCAAAAAGTTTAGATAAAAAGAGAAGTGATGTCATCAGAGAAGCTCTAAAATTTTATGCAAAAAGCATAGAAGATGATAAAAAATCAAAAATTTTAAAAGCCATAGAAAAAACAAAAAAATCAGATGCTAAAATCTATGATGATTTTGAAAGTACTTTAAATGATGGTATCTAATGGTGAGATTTGGTTGGTAAATCTAAATCCAGTCAAAAAGAATAATGAGATTGGCAAAATAAGACCAGCTATAATTTTTCAAAATAATGTACTAAATCACAACCACTATCCAACCACTATCATAATCCCATTAAGTTCAGATTTGATTGATGATGCTGAACCTATCAGATATAGGATCTCAAAAAGAGAGAAACTCAAAGAGAATTCAGATGCCGTTTTGACTCAAATCAGAGCAGTAGATAATAGTAGGTTTATAGAAAAATTGGCGATTTTAAGTGATAAAGAGTTTAAATGTATCAAAATACTTTTTGATGAAATTATTACTTGAGGTGGCAAATGAGTTTTTTACTAGATAAATTTGAGAGCTTTGGAGGCAAAACTGCTCTAGTATTTGATGAGATCTCATATAGCTATGGGGATTTTGTAAAACAGATAGAAATATATAAAAAAACCTTAGATAAAAACCAAATAGACTCAAAAGTAGTAGCGATACTAGGAGATTACTCCTTTTATAATCTGGCTCTATTTTTTGCACTACAAGAGAGTAAAAATATCATCATACCAATCACAACAACTCTAAAAAAAGCTCAAGATGAGTATTTAGAGGAGGCATTTTGTCAAATTTGTATGCAAGCCTCTAAAGATAATCTGCTCATCTCTAGCTTAAATCAAACAGGCTCTCATGATATGATAGAGGATCTAAAAAACAAAAATCTATCGGGGCTAATCCTATTTTCTAGTGGAAGCACGGGCAAACCAAAAGCGATGATACACAATCTGGATAATCTCATAGACTCTTATAGAGATAAAAAAGCAAAATCGATGAATATGTTGGTTTTTTTGATGTTTGACCACATCGGTGGTTTAAATACAGTTTTTAACGCCCTATCTATGGGGGCGACATTAATTATCCCAAAAGAAAAAGACGCAAAAAATATTTGTGCTTTGATAGAAAAATATAAGATAATAGTGCTTCCATCTAGCCCCACATTTTTAAATCTGATCTTGATCTCTGGCGAGCATAAAAATTATGATCTAAGTAGCCTTAGAATGATCACTTATGGAACTGAAACTATGCCACAGTCGCTTTTGGATAAGCTAAAAGAAGCCTTTGTAAAAGTGAAGTTTTTACAAACTTTTGGCACAAGCGAGACGGGTATAAGTACGACAAGTAGTCAATCTTCAGGCTCACTTTTTATGAAGCTAGAAGATATAAACTGTGAATATAAAATAGTAGAAAATGAGTTGTGGCTTAGAAGCTCCACGCAAGTTTTGGGCTACTTAAACGCCTCAATGGAGAGCTTCACAAACGATGGTTGGTTTAAAACTGGCGATCTAGTCGAGGTAGATGGCGAGTATATTAAGATCATCGGTCGAAGTAAAGAGGTGATCAATGTAGGTGGGCAAAAAGTATTGCCTAGTGAAGTTGAGAGTGTGATCTTAACTCTTGACGCGGTAGATGATGTGATGGTTTATGGCGAGGCAAATGCGATCACGGGGCAGAGTGTGGTGTGCGATGTTGTTTTAAATAAAGGTGTGGAGAATATCAAAAAAACGATCAGACTTTTTTGCAGAGACAAAATCGAAGCCTACAAGATCCCAACAAGAGTAAATGTAGTTGAGAAAACCAACTTTAGCGATAGGTTTAAAAAGATAAGAAGAAGGGATTAAGATATTGACATCTTTAAAATCTTTTGAACATAAGAGCATATATTTGGCTCCTCATTCGCCTATGACTTTAGCTTTGAAGAGCTATTTGAAGAGTAAAAATATAGAGATCAAAGGCTTTATAGATAAAAATAAAAAAGATACAAATATCAAGCAGATTGAGAACATATCAGACGCAGAGTTTGACTATATTTTGATACTGAGTCCAAACCATTTTGATGCGATCGCTAGTGAGTATCTCAAATATATCTCGCGAGATAAGATCATAAAAGTCTCTATTGATGGTGGCAGATATATGTTCGAGAGTGATTTTACAATCAACAAAAGAGAGTTTGCGTATATCCCCAAAAATATAGAGTTTGATAGAAAAAAGGTTGTTTTTATCTCAAAGGGTTTTGTAGGTGCAAACAACAAAGCGTTGTATCTATACTGTGTAAAAAATGGGATTGAAACAACCATCTTGACAGACAATAACAAGCAGATAGATGAGCTAAAAGAGCATGATCTACCATGCGAGATCTTGGACACTAAAGAGGCAGACTACGAGATAGCTATTGCCAAATATATTATATTTGATCAGGGAAACTACACCTATCTACCGCCACTTCATAGTGATCAAAAAACACTTCAACTCTGGCATGGTGTGGGGCTAAAAAAGATGAACAGACTTGAGCATATCACCTATGACTACTTTATCTCCACATCAAAATGGACAAATGAGACAAATTTTGAGCATATCTTTAGTGCAAAAAAGTTTCTAAACCTTGGATACCCTAGAAACGACATCTTTTATAGAGATGAAGATGAACTAGATCTGCTATTTTGCGATAGAAAAATCTACGATCTAGCTAAAAATAGCTCTAAAAAAGTGATGCTATATACGCCAACTCATAGAGAAAACCGCACAGATCTCAACCTAGATCTAGCTAGGCTAGAGCAAAAACTACAACAAGTTGATGCGATACTTATACTAAAACTGCACCCTTTTGTGCTAGAACACTACAAAAGTAGCAAAAAAATGGAGTTTAGCCACATATACTCGCACGATGCCCATGGCGATATCTACCCAATACTAAAATATGTCGATACTCTCATCAGCGACTACTCATCGGTGGTTTATGACTTTTTACTGCTTGATAAAAGAGTGATCTTTTATAACTACGACATCGCAGAGTACACCAAAAATGTCCCACTTCTCTTTGACTATGATGAGTTTAGCTCTGGAGAAAAAGCAAAAGATCAAGATGAGCTTGAGAGCCTTTTAGTCGCAGATGATACTTTTGCTAGGAGTAGAGCAAAGATTAGAGATCTCTTTTTTGATAAGATAGCACAGGGCGTCTCATCACAAAACATAATAGAGAAGATGCTAAAGGGGTAGGCGTGAACATAGCAGTGATACTAAGCGGTGGAAGTGGTAGCAGATTTGGAAGCGATACCCCAAAACAGTACATAAATCTAGCTGGCAAAAAGATCATCGAGTATACCATAGCGGTATTTGAGCAGAACAAAAACATCGATGAGATCTGCGTAGTAGCCGATGGCTCATACCATAGTAGCATCTGGGAGCTAGCTAAACAAAATGGCTTTAAAAAGGTAAAAAAAGTTGTCTCTAGCGGAGATGAGAGGAGAGACTCAAGCTATAACGCCATCAGAGCCTATGAAGATAGAAGTGATGTAAACCTCATCTTTCATGACGCGGTGCGACCTTTTGTGTCACAAAAGATCATAAATGAGTGCGTCAAATCGCTAGAGAGATATAGTGCAGTTGATGTGGCGATCCCAACAGCAGATACTATCATAGAGGTCGATGAGAGTTCAAAAACGATCAGAAATATACCAAAAAGAAGTACTCTACAAAGAGGTCAAACCCCGCAAGCTTTTAGACTCAAAACCATAAAAGAGGCTCACGAGTTGGCAAAGATAGACAGTAATAAGCCACTCTTTACTGATGACTGTGGACTAGTGAAGCAGTACTTGCCAAATGAGCAGATCTTCATAGTTGATGGCGAGGAGAAAAATATAAAGATCACCTACCCTGAAGATCTGCTCTTTGCTGAGAAACTACTACAATTTAGCTCGATAACACTAGATGAAAACTCGCCACTAAAAAATCTAAAAGATAAGGTTATAGTTGTTTTTGGCGGAAATAGTGGCATAGGCAAGGAGATAGTAGATATTGCAAGTGGGCATGGTGCAATAGCACTGCCACTAAGCAGACAAAATGGCATAGATATAAGCTCAACTGATAGTATAAAAAAAGCACTAGAGGAGATACTTACAAAACATGGCAAGATAGATAGTGTGATAAATTGTGCAGCTATACTAAATAAAAAGCCACTATCACAAATGAGCTTTAATGAGATAGATGATGAGGTAGATATAAACCTCATAGGCTCTATAAAAATTGCTAAGCTTTCATATGGGTATCTCAAACAGACTTGTGGCTCTTTGGTTTTGTTTACCTCTAGTTCATACACAAGAGGCAGAGCGGGGTATAGTGTGTATAGTGCTACTAAAGCTGCCATCGTAAACTTAGCTCAAGCTCTTGCAAGCGAATGGGCAGATGATGGGGTGAGAGTAAATGTGATAAACCCAGCTAGAACCGCAACTCCTATGAGGAAGAGAAACTTCGGCAAGGAGGATAGTAGCACCCTTCTTAGCACCTCAAGCGTAGCACAAAATAGCTTGCGGGCTATCCTGAGTGAGTTTAGTGGCTTAGTAATTGATATAAAGACTGAGCTATGATCTAAAAGTTACAATCTTATGTTCTGATACATTTAAATCATTTTTTAAGTAAGAGACTATCTCCTCTTCTCTGCCTAAGACGCAAATTAGTATCTTATCAAAGTCATAATCATCTATCTTTATGGGATTTTCTACTATACCGTTTGCTTTATCTAAGCTTTTATCAAATATTACAACTATTTGATCACTTAGCTCTTTTGCCATAAGCTTTCCAAAGATACCATTTCCATATATGGCAAATCTACTATCAGAGCGTTTTAGCTGACTAACTTGCTGGTATATATTGTTTAGTTTATGAGATAGATCTAGGTTATCCATACTGCTTGTTTGCTCTAGGCTATAATTATAAAAGTTTATATCAAAATTTTTCTCGATATTTTCAAGATATGCTAGTATCTCACATCTATCATCTTTTGAAGAGAACTTGTTTGCTTGGTTTTTCCCAAATGCTAAGCACTTTATAAATCCTTGAAATAGACTAGTTTGGTTTTTCTTATACATCTTCTCTTTGATGAGAAAATTTGACCAATCAACTAAAATCCCGCCAACACTTATTGCATGATCGATAGTGAAACTATTAGAAGATGAGCCTCCCCTCTCTAGCCACTTATAAAGCTTACTATCTACATAAGATATTTTTTTAGCAAAATAAAATACTTTTGGCATTAGGTATAGATCTTCATGAAAATAGTTTGGAAAAAACAGGTAGTTATCTATAAATATTTTTTTACTTATTATCATTCCCCATGGAACATAGGTAAACTGAAAGGAGAATAGATATGAGACTCTATCTTCACTATTTAGCAGATCTGCATCTATTTTGGGGTTTATTTTTAGGATCTTGCCTGATGGCTCATCTATCTTTTCCCACCCACCTATGGCTATATCACTCCTATCTTGTAGCATCTTTTCTCGTAGCAACCAGATAGCATTTTCCTCGATATAGTCATCTGCATCTATAAAAAATATAAGATCAGATCTTGAGTGTAGCACCCCAAAGTTTCTAGCAAAGCCCTGCCCTCTATTCTTTTGAGTAAAAAGCCTGATCCTAGACTCTTTTTTCTCATACTCTTGGCATATTTTATAGCTATTATCAGTTGAGCCATCATTTATGAGAATTATCTCTAGATCTCTGTATGTTTGGTTTAAGACACTATCCAAACACTTTTTTAAATATTTTTCCGCATTGTATATTGGGATTATTACGCTTATTAGATCATTCATTAATACTCCTAAATTTTATCATTTACTAAGATTATGCCTGCTGATTTGCTCTACTAGGTAGATCTAGATCCTGATCTCTAGTTGTTCTATCTCTTTGTCGCTGAGTACTGCATCATCAAATAGTATATGTTCTTGTGATATCTCCACCTTATGAGTAGTAACTCTCCTAAAGAGTCGTATAAAAAAGTTTGGTCTTTTAAAGGCAAAGTAGCTACTCCCTACCCTATAAACCTTTAGCTTGGTACTGAAGCTTAGCTCATAGTTTGGGCAAAAGAGCATCGTAGCAACCTCATCTAACGCCAATGGGTAGTTGCTACAAAGCCTTGCTAAAGTCTTCGCATAACTAGATAACAACAAGTCATCAAACTTTTTTTGTGATCTAGTCTGCGCACTAGCTAAAGCCAAAGATAAGCTACCTAAAGAGATGACACTTCGCAACTACTCCATCCAAAAAGGTTTTTTCTCAAAGCCAATATGATAAACTAGCCACTGCATAACAACTTGATGCTCTCCTAGGTTTATGATGTTAAAGTTTTTCTCCATACCTATGATATGCCCCTTTGGAGACTCTCTTAAGCAACGATTGAGATACTCTTGAGCCTCTTCTATTTTACCCTCATCGTACGGCGTGTTGGGATCTATATGCCCAACTACGATCCGTTTGACAAACTGAATGGAGCTTAGATCAAATATCTTTGCCATCTCTTAGCCTATTTTTATTCACTAACTGGTTTAGAGCCTTGTGCCTGCTCGATTGGCACAATTGCGTTGTGCATTATATCCATCACTCTAGCAAGTCCCTCTGGCATTCCAGTATCTTTAGCCTGCAACTCTACATGGTATTTAGCTGAGGTATCAGTACTTCTCGTGCTCTCTTTATGGGAGCTGATTGAGCCTTTGATCTTTGCTTTGGTTTTAAAGACAAACAGACCATAGCTCGCCTCCGCCTCAAGAGACCCCTCTTTTTTATCTACGGTTTTTGTCTCTTCTGAGGTTTTGACCTCCATATCAAAAGTGATATTTAGATCCGTTATAGACAAAGTGGGTATCTTCACGATAGAAAGCAGAGGAGTTTGTATCACCATCTCTGTATCTTCATGCCCTATAAGGTCGCCATTGTCATTGTATTTTGGAGTTTTTTTCATATATTTAAACTCCATATTTCGCACTTTTTTATTATCTTCAACATCAAAACCCACTGTGTTTATAAATGTTACTGTCGAGTGTGCAAGCTTTAACTGTGCATCGCAAGCTGCTAAAAGTGGTGCTCCAATGAGCGACTCCATCGGTAAGCCCGTAAACTGATTAGCGATCTCTGTTGCCATGATAATTCCTTTTTATTGATCTATTTTATTCACCCTAAATCGTATCTTCTGTATTATCTGCACCCTCCTTGTGTTGGATTAGCTCTTTTGTGTACCCTTGGGCTTTGCTGATTAGCTCATTGATCATTCTAGAAGTCCCTTCTGGCAACTCATGCCTAACCATCGTTAGACTGATGTGTGCACTAATACCCTTTTGCTTAGCGATACCGCCACCAACAACATCAACCTTTAGATCTGGTAATCTATCAAAATTTTTGATCCCTGAAATTTTGTTAGATAAGCCCTCGTCAAAGCCCACTAGTTGCACATCAAACTCAGTTGTGATCTTCTCTATATGCAGGGGACTTATGGGCAGAAGGTTTATGTATGGAACCTCATAGTATTTTGTTTTATAGCTCTGCTCATCTGAACTTGGGATACCGATGGTAACTTTTTTAGGAAAGATTCCAGGCAGAGTCTCATCTGTTGTGTTTCCATGGGCATCTTTTTTGAGCTTTTTTGTGAAAAATGTAAAGAGGTGCGAAAGCTGAGACTCCTCAACACTGCTTTGAGCTTCGGCAACGGACTTTGCTATCGAGACGATGATGTCACTTAGAGAATTGCTGTTGTTTGGGTTGCCTTCCATTTGGTGATCCTTAGATAAGTTATTTGACAAATCTAGCACAACTATGCTTAGTTTTCAAAATTAGTAAGTATAATTGTAGCTAATAAAGTGATACAAGGGGAACAAATGGACAAGATCTACAAAATAGCTCTAATGGTGTTACTCTTTAGTACATCTGTATTTGCAAAAAGTGTACTAGAAGATCTAAGCACAAACTTAGATGAGTGCAAAAGCTTTCAAGAAGATCTAAAAGATCTAGACCCTTTAGAGCACAAGCTTTTTGAGGCATTAAAGGGTGAAACCCTTAAACGCGAGAACTATATTTACCCCAAAAAAGTGCTTACTGGGCATATCATACGACTATATACACTCTCATCAAAGCTAGAAGCGTACAAAGAGCTTAAAGGACTAACTGACGACTACACCGCCATTAGCAACTATAACGATATATTTCCACTCACGCAAAGCAAAGAGCAAAAAATCTCCTTTACTAAGTCGCTAGGAGATGAAAATGACGGGTTTAACTGCTACATAAAAGCAGATAGCAATATATGGATAATCTCCTATCCCAATGGACTAAACGATAGAGAGGGTAAGGAGATAGTAACTGCGATTGAAGATAAGAGTGATGGTGAGATCAAGATGTATCTTTATAAAAATGTCTCTCGCTAAATAGGAGCTTAGCCTTTTATTTGTCTCTCTTTAGACATTTTTAAGATCTAACCTCATAATTTTATCTCTACTCACTTTTAGATCTTCTACCAAATATTTGGTTATAGCATCTTCTCTTCCTAAGACGCTTATGATTATGTGATCAAACTCAAAATCAGCTATATCTGAGGGGTTGTAGATAGTAAGATCTGGGCTTGATAGATCTTTGTAGCTCCTATCTACGATAGCTTTTATGGAGGGCTTGAGGTTTTCATATACTATCTTTCCGATATGCCCATATCCATAGAGCAGATAGGTTTTTGATAGATCTAGCGTATCAAGCCATTTGTAAAAAGAGTTCATAAGATGAGCAAAGAGATAGTTGTTGCTTGAAGTATCTTGACTTTTGATAAAGCTATATGAAAATAGATTGAAGATCTCATCTTTGTTTTTTATATATTTTGACTGGATAAAAAGATCTTCTACTTTTGCAAAAAGTCTATTTGTCTCAGAGAGACCATCAGCTAAAAAATTTGCAATAGGAAGTGATATAAACTTGAACCTGTGTTGATTCATCGCACACTTTAGGGCAAAATCATAATCTCCAGCAATTTTAAAGGCGGTATTAAACTTATATCTCCTCATCAAGCCTATCTTGGTAAACATTGCTTGATGAAAACAAAACATTCCTTTAAGCTTATCTTCTAGTTTAGCAGATGCCTTATAGCTCTTTTTTTCATTTTCTACATAAAAGATATCGCCAGCGATGATCTCCACATCTTCGTGCATCTCCTTTACTACTTTAGATATGGTGTCTTTCTCGACAAAACTATCCCCTGCATTTAAAAAGTTGATCCACTCTCCCGTAGCTCTATCTATACCCTTGTTCATCGCATCATATATGCCACTATCAGGCTCACTCACCCAGTAAGATATATGCTTCCCATACTTTTTGATGATCTTGACAGTCTCATCACTACTCGCACCATCGATGATGATATACTCTATGTTTGGGTAGTCTTGTTCTATGACACTTTTTATAGTTCGCTCTAGCAACTGCTCTGCGTTATATGTGACCGTCACGACTGTGACTTTTGGTTTAAAGCTCATTGTTTTACTAAAAGCCCTATACCAACTTCTAGCATCACAACCTTCTCTGGCTTATCTTGCAAAAAATCATCGCACGCTTTTTTACACCCAGGAAGTGGATCCCACCCGTAGTCATGTATAATCACCCTAGCACCGCTTGTTAGTTTTGGGTACACCTTACTAAAACTATCCATTATAGATGAGTAAAAGTCACCATCAAAAAAAGCAAATGAGATCTCATCTGGATAGCGTGTATCATCTATATCTGCGAACCAACCCTTATTTATTGCAGGAGCTTCTAAACCCTGTTTTTCAAAGTTGCCCAAAAAGACCTCTAGCGAAGTTTTGCAACTCCCCTCTTGGTACTGTCTATCAAGATCTGTCTCATCTTCTTTTAGCTTTTGTGGCAACCCCTCAAAAGAGTCATAGACATGAAATGCCTTTGTACTTTTGTACTCATCTAGTAGTTTTCTTATAAAAACTGATGTCGTGCCTACATTACACCCCAACTCAACCACATCGCCAGATACACCATCATCTAGCGTCTTTTGCAGATTTTGCAAAACTATATACACTTGCGACTTGGTAACCATACCAGAGAGTAGCGGAGTGCTACTTAGTATCTCATCTATCTTTTTCTGCATCTCTATACCACTCATATATTTTTTCTACTCCCTCTTTTAGATCTATCTTGTGTCTCCACCCCAGAGAGTGAAGCTTGCTTGGATCGGTAAGTTTTAGCATAGTTCCATCTGGCTTGTTGGTATTAAAATACAATTCACCCCCAAAACCAACGATACTCTTGATCAGATATGCTAGATCTTTTATGCTTATATCTTCGCCTATGCCTATATTAAGATGAGTGTTTTTTATTTCGTGAGTGGTGAGTTGTGAGTAGTGAATTGTTGGTTGTGAGTTGATAATATCTTGAAAATCTACCTTCTCCATAATATAGACACAAGCATCTGCCATGTCGCTACTATACATAAACTCTCTTCTAGGCTCACCACTTCCCCAGATTTCTATCGCAACCGTGGGTTGCTTATCGTGAGTTGTGAGTTGTGAGTTGTGAGTTGTTTTTATACCATAATGCTCCAATACTTCAAACAGCTCATCATCACTACTCTTCTCACTAATTACTACTTTCGACTCACGAATTACAACTTCTGCTCCCAATAAGTCTTTTTTTATAGCTTTAATATCACCACTTTCTAACAATTTCCCTAAGTGCATCTTTCTAAGAAGTGCAGGAAGCACATGCGATGTCACAAGATCGAAGTTATCATTTACGCCATATAGATTTGTAGGCATCACGGAGATAAAGTTGGTGCCATACTGCAGGTTGTAGCTCTCACACATCTTGATGCCCGCGATCTTTGCTATGGCATATGGCTCGTTTGTGTACTCTAGTGGGCTTGTAAGAAGTGCATCTTCGCTCATAGGTTGCGAGGCGTCTTTTGGGTAGATGCAAGTAGAGCCTAAAAAGAGTAGCTTTTTTACGCCATGCAAGTAGCTTTGGTGTATGACGCTATTTTGGATCTGCAAGTTTTCATATATAAACTCAGCTCTATAAGTGTTGTTTGCCACTATCCCGCCCACTTTTGCAGCAGCTAAAAAAACATACTCTGGCTTGTGAGTCTTGAAAAACTCTGATACTGCAATACCATCAAGTAGATCTAACTTTTCATATCTTACCAAATCTGTTTTTGTGCTAGGAACACGGTTATGATAGCTAGATATGATATTTTTATACCCCTTTTCTATTAGGTTTTTAACTATTGCACTACCAACTAGCCCTGTGCCACCAGCGACAAAGATTTTTGAGTCTTTTTTCATCTTAACACTTTTATTCGTAGTAGCTCATGATCTTATACCCACCCTCTTTTAGGTAGAGATCTTTACTCATAAGTTTTAGATCACTTCTCATCATATCATCTACTAGATCTTTTAGCTCATACTCCCTGCTCCACCCCAGCTCTCTCTCTGCTTTGCTAGGATCGCCGATGAGTAGATCTACCTCAGTTGGGCGAAAGTAGCGAGGATCTACTGCTACTACTATGGTATTAGGTGCTAGGTGAGCAGTGTTATGCTCATTGCACTCCCTTCCCATCTTAGCACTTAGCACTTCCCACTTAACGCTATCGATTATGCCTACCTCATCAACCCCATCACCCTCAAACCTAAGATCTACTCCAGCATAAGCAAACGCCATTTTTACAAACTCCCTCACAGGCGTAGTCTTGCCCGTTGCTATGACCCAATCTTCTGGCTTGTCAGCTTGAAGGATAAGCCACATCATCTTTACATAGTCTTTGGCATGTCCCCAGTCGCGTTTGGCGTCAAGGTTACCTAGATAGAGCTTATCTTGAAGACCCATGGCTATCTTGGAGACTGCACGAGTAATCTTTCTGGTGACAAATGTCTCACCTCGCACAGGGCTTTCATGGTTGAAAAGTATGCCATTGCACGCAAACATACCGTACGCCTCGCGGTAGTTTACCGTGATCCAGTAGGCGTACATCTTAGCCACTGCGTAGGGGCTTCGTGGGTAAAATGGCGTCGTCTCGCTTTGTGGGATTTCTTGGACTTTTCCATAAAGCTCAGAGGTGCTTGCTTGATAGATGCGAGTCTTTTTGCTAAGCCCCAAAAACCGCACCGCCTCTAAGATCCTAAGAGTACCTGTCCCATCAGCGTTTGCCACATATTCAGGCGTCTGGAAGCTCACATGTACATGACTCATCGCAGCGAGGTTGTAGATCTCATCTGGCTGTGTCTCTTGGATGATCTTAGTTAGGTTCATACTATCGGTCATATCGCCATAGTGAAGTATGAGGCGTCTATTTTCTACATGCGGATCTTCATATAGATGGTCGATGCGATCGGTGTTAAAAAGCGAGCTTCTTCTTATGATCCCATGCACCTCGTACCCTTTTTTGAGTAAAAACTCAGCCAAATAGCTACCATCTTGCCCTGTAATACCTGTGATCAAAGCGGTACGCTTTGATTCGCGAGTTGTGAGTTGTGAGTTGTGAGTCGTATTGTTATCCATTTTGTTTTCTTTTTAAGTATTTTATCAAACCTAGTATCATTTTTTTAATGTCTGTTAATTTTTGATTTATCTCATCAGCATTATCTACAAAACCCAACCTTTGAGATATCTCTATTTGTGTATCTACTTCAGAAGCCGAGCCAAGAGAGATATATAAAAAATGTATAAATTCCTTATCTGATTGCCTTGCAGCCCCTTCGGATATATTACTAGAAATTGATACAGCAGCTCTTCTTAGCTGAGAAGTCAATCCATAAACTTCTTCTTTTGGAAACAAAGAGGTTAGTCTATAAATATCTTCAACAAAGCTAATAGAATTTTTCCAAACATCTAAATCTTTATGACTTTTCATATTTTACCTTTCACTACTCACTACTCACTACTCACTACTCACTACTCACTACTCACTACTCACTACTCACTACTCACTACTCACTACTCACTACTCACTACTCACTACTCACTACTCACTACTCACTACTCAC
>Ga0172377_10000020_pt1 | contig 118482 bp, 117 predicted proteins | sample Pumphouse3metaG_FD_119749 | JGI IMG/M metagenome (GOLD analysis project Ga0172377, IMG submission 119749) | Leachate microbial communities from a municipal landfill in Southern Ontario, Canada - Pumphouse #3 metaG | ecosystem: Engineered > Solid waste > Landfill > Unclassified | place...
CATAGTAGATAGTAGTGTTATAGCAATAGCTATCTTTTTCATAAAAATCCTTTGTGGTTATTTGCATCTTGTGATACAAATAAAATAGTAATAAAGCAGTGCTTAATATAATATTAGGTTATGGGAAAGGTGTTGTGCTAAACGGTGTCTTTTAATAAAGTTATATTTCGATACTTTTACCAAAAAAACTTATTTAAGTTTCTTTCATGCTCATCTAAATTCTTTAGATATAACTCCTTCTTTTCTTTTAAAGTTAATTGTAGATATCGTTCAATTTCGCCACATACAGACATAACTCGAAATGAAAAGACCATTTTACTGGATATTTCTTTGTTGTCTTCATAGAATGTATTAATTATAAAATCTTTAAATTGTTCATCATACTTAAGCTTAGTTATTATTTCCTCACTATCTTTACAAATAAATAATTGATTCCTAATAAGATAATATATATTTGGAATCATTCTGCCATAAGGCTGGAAGTCAAACATCTTTTTAATAGGTAAATAGTATTGAAATAAATCTGCTATTTTATTGTCTTCCTTAAAATCAAAATGCATCATAGATGCAATCTCTTCTATAATAAGCTTTCTTCATACACTTAAAAAAACAACTTTGATAAAATAAACTTAGCTTTCCTTATAAAATTTAATTCTTCATAATCCATAACATAGCTAGCAATTAAATTAATATCATTTTCATTCAATCTGTTTCAGATTAAATTTAAATTTTCTTTTATATCCACTTCTAAAGTGATATTGGTTTTTTGTAGGATATAAAATATTGCATTATAAATGTAGAAATCTTTTGGCGTATAACTTTTAAAATAATCATTTAAGTATAAAGCTGGTTTCATTTATGTTATCCTATATATAAAATAAATAAAAGCAAGTATTAAAGAGATTATACCAACAATAAATGCAGTCCATTGAGATGTTAAATAAATTACATTTTTATCTTCTCCAGCAGTCTTGCCAATGATATAAATGGCAAAATATACTATCCATGCTATAGGATTAAATATCGTTATTATGCCTGCAGATAAAATTTTAAAAAGCATTAAAATTTCTTTATAGGTATCGTGTTGTTTTTGAAATATTACGCTATCCATACTGGCCTTAAAAACTAAATTTGGTTTAAAAATACCATAAACTCCGCTGAAAAACTCTATAAAAAAATATCTTATCAAGTTTTCTTTTAAAAATAAATTATCTACCTTGTCTAAAGCCTCATTTTGTTTTAGATTTACACTGCTTAGATTCGAGATAAAGTCTTTGATCAGTACGCCTATACCATTTCCCATATCGTACCAATGGTAACTGCCTCGTCCCAGTTTTTCATTGATCTTTCTTATGTGGATCAGTCGCCCAAAGGGGTTTAAGATCTCTTTTTCTAGCTTTAGCCAACCATAAAAATCAACTTCTAAAATATTACTCATGAGGATCTGTACCCAATCTGTTTAGTAAACATTGTCATAGCCTATCTTAAGAACTTGTATCTGTTGTAGATATCTCTGTTGTGGTTTGTGCAGGTAAAGATTATCAAAACTTAGCCAAGAGATGCTTTTTGTGTATGCTGTGTAATAGGAGCTAGTTTGAGAGAGCTCAGGTTGAAAACTTTTTTTGGACAAGTACTATTACTAAGTAATGATAATCAATATTGAAAATATATAGTAAAGTTTCTTTAATTACTCTTAAATTGATAACTATTATCAATAATCTTTAAAAACTTCAAGTGCCCTTTGTAGATCTTCTGGTGTGTCGATCCCAAAACTTCTTGTATTTGTCTCGATCATGGCGATTTTTTTGCCGTAATAGATGGCTCTTAACTGCTCTAGTTTTTCGCTCTCTTCTAGCATAGATGATCCAAGAGAACAAAACAGCTCCAAGCTCCTTTTGTTAAAGCCATAGATCCCGATATGTCCACGGTATATGGCACTGCCTCCGCGATCAAATGGCACAGCAGATCTTGAGAAGTAGATGGCGTTGTTAGCATCATCAAGTACTACTTTTACAAGGTTTGGATCTTTAGCTTGTTTGGCGGTTATGATGCTATAACAGCTTGCCATTACAAACTCACTATCGATGGATCTGAGCTTGTTTTGAAGTGCTAAAACAACACTATCTTCTATAAAAGGCTCATCGGCTTGCACATTTATGATGATCTCATCATCTGATAGATCCAGCTTGTTTGCCGCCTCATTTATACGATCTGTACCACTGTTGTGGCTCTTTGAGGTAAGAAGTGCATCTACGCCGTAAGTCTTGCAAACCTCTAAGATCTGCTCATCATCACAAGCTACAACTACTTGGTCGAGATGCTCAACTCTCTTAGCAGTTCGCACAACCATTGGTAGTCCTGCAACATCTACTAGCACCTTTTTTGCAAACCTGCTTGAGTCTAGTCTGGCGGGGATTATTATCATTTGTGGATCCGTTTTTTGGGTATAATTATACTTAAAAAAGGCTACTGATGCTCCTTTACCAGCCACAAGATGGCTACTGTTACAATAGCGACACGCTTTTTTTGTATGATTTTGCATCGCGTTTTACTCCTAAGGGTAGTGTGCTAGATGTAGGATCAGGGTGCGGGGTACTAGGGCTTTTAGTGGCTCGTGATGAGAAAAGAGCAGATCTAAGTATGGTGGAGAAGCAGGAGAGCTTTGCGAAGCTTTGTGAAGTAAATGCTAGGGTAAATGGTATAAAAGCTTCGATCTATCATCAAGATTTTTTGAGTTTTGATGAGGCAAAAAAGTTTGACTTTGTGCTCTCAAACCCGCCATTTTACCACGATGGGGTGCAAAAAAGTACAAACGAGATGATATCTCAAGCTAGGTATAGCCAAAACCTAGATCTAGCTAGCTTTTTTGCTAAGGTTGCAAGGGTGCTAAAGCCAAGCTCGCACTTTCTGTTTTGCTATGATGCTAAGCAGTTTGGGCTTATATGCAAGGAGCTAGCTGGAGCTAAGATGCGTGCGGTTGATGTGAGGTTTGTACACCCAAAAGAGGATCGTCCTGCCTCGCTTGTGATGGTGCATGCAAGAGCAAACTCAAAGTCGATGATGCAGATAGATCCGCCACTTTTTGCATCATCGCTTGAGGCAAAAGAGATATATAAAAAAGCAGATACACAGAGCATAAAATGTCAAATCTAATACGAAAAGATGGTTTTAACTACTCATTTGATCCCGCCGCTTGTGCGATGTGTCAGGCAAAATGTTGTACAGGTGAGAGTGGCTACATCTATGTAAGCGATGCTGAGGCTGAGCAGATCGCTAAGTTTTTAGATCTTGATGTGGCGGAGTTTAGGAGTAGGTTTTTGTATAGAGTTGGCAGGCGTTACTCCATCAAAGAGCGAAGAGTGGGCAATGAGTATGAGTGTGCATTTTATGATAGGGCAAATAATGGTTGTGTTATCTACGCTCATAGACCCTCGCAGTGTGTCAGTTTTCCATTTTGGGAGAGGTTTAAAGTGCATCAAGATGAGCTAAAGCAGGAGTGTATCGGGGTGGTGTTTGATGAGTAGGCTCTACCTTGTAGTCATACTACTCTTTTTTGCAGGTTGTGGCATAAAAGATCCTCTTGTAGCACCCAAAGATGATGGAGCAAAAAAGATCTACAAAGATGAAGATCTAGATATCTTGCGAGCCATACAGAGCCAAAGAGAGGAGCGTTACGGTGATGCTTCAAAGATCTATATGACTCTATATACAAAGAGCAAAAAGCAGGAGTATCTAAACGAGTCTCTACGAAGTGATATGGCTCTAGCTCACTTTGATAGTGTGCTTAGCAAGACGCAGGTGTTGGTGGGTGGAGATGAGCTTGAGCCACTTCGCATAAGATGCGTGGCACTTTTGGAGCTAGGTAGGAGCGAGGAGGCCTTGCAGAGTGCCTTGCATGTGGCAAAGATCTCAAAGAGTGGCGATGATGATCTGCTTGTAGCAGATATTTATATAAAGATGCAACGACTTGAGGAGTCTTTGGCGTTTTTGCAAAGTGCCTACCAGAAAAAGGGCTTTGATGAGCAGATACTCGATAAGATAGCGATCATCTTGTATGCAGATCTGCATAGGCAAAAAGATGCTATCTCAAAGCTTGAGTCACATATGAGAGTGCAGGGGTGTAGCCGTATGGTGTGTGCTAGGCTTATATCGTTTTATGCACACATGGGCAACACTAAAGCTCTACAAGATATCTACTTTAAGCTTTATGAGGTGGAACCAAATGAGGATCTAAAAGATAAGATCGTGCAGGTGTGCATCTACAATAAAGAGTATAAAAAACTAAGAGAGTTTTTAGAAAAAGAGGGGGATCAAAATGAGTTTATTTTGCAACTCTATGTGGAGCTAAAGGAGTACAAAAAAGCGTATGAGCTTAGTCAAAAACTCTATGATCGCACCCATAAACTAGAGTTTTTAGCCCAAGCTGCGATCTTTTTTTATGAGGGTAGTGAAGATAAGAGCAACAAGCAGATGCAAGCTGAGGCGGTCTTGAAGTTTGAAGAGGTCTTAAAACTTAGTAGAGATAGTTTGTATCTAAACTATCTTGGCTACTTGCTCATAGATCATGATATAGATGTGGGGCGTGGCATAGAGCTTGTCAAGGAGGCTTTGAAGCAGAGAGGCGACTCCATCTACTATCTCGACTCCTTAGCATGGGGGTATTTTAAGCAGGGCAGATGCAAGGAGGCAAAAGAGGTGATGGATAGGGTTGTGAGTATTGGTGGAGATGATAATGAAGAGGTGCAGATGCACATAAAAGAGATAGATAAATGTTTAAAGGTTAAGAAGTGATACTTGATGAGATTATAAAAAAAACTAGAGAAGATGTAGCAAAAAGAGAGAAGGATTTCCCACTAGAGTGGCTTGGGCGAAGCTTGGCGTTTAATGCAAGAGCACCGCGAGATGTGTTTCCATATCTTTCGCGAAGTGATGAGGATCCATATAGGATCATAGCCGAAGTTAAAAAAGCCTCCCCATCTAAGGGTGTGATCAGAGAGGATTTTGACCCGCTTGTCATAGCTCAAAACTATGAAAGAGCAGGGGCAAGTGCTATCTCAGTCCTTACTGAGCCTCACTACTTTCAAGGAGATCTGGAGTATTTAGCGGGGATCCGCCGTTATGTCGGCATACCGCTACTTAGGAAGGATTTTATAGTTACAAAGTACCAGATCTTAGAGGCGATGGTTTTTGGAGCTGACTTTATACTGCTCATCGCTGCTGCACTGAGTCGAAGTGAGCTAAAAGATCTGCTAAACTACACTCGCCACCTCGGTATGGAGGCGTTAGTGGAGGTGCATGACAAGATGGATCTCATAAAGGCAACCTTCGCAGGAAGTGATATCATCGGCATTAACCACCGCAACTTACAAACTTTTAAGATGGATATGAACCTCTCATATGAGCTTGTGCCGATGATCCCAAATGGTAAGATCATAGTCGCAGAGAGCGGTATAAGCGATCATGAGCAACTTGTAGAGCTTTCTAAGATCGGCGTAGATGCCTTTTTGGTGGGTGAGTCACTTATGAGAAGTGGCGATGAGTATGAGGCACTAAAGAGCCTAAAGTATGGGGTTTAATACTCTTTTATCATAAACTTTGCTTCTATGGGAAGGTGATCGGAGTAGCCACTATTTTTGTGTACTCTCACCTTGCCATAGCTTATCTGCCACCTATTTAACGCCTTGCCCTTAAAGAGATAGGGCTTTTTAAAACTGCTCATCGTGCCATCTATATAGTAGATATACTTCTTATCTAGGAGCGATTGCGAGATGATGATGTTATCTAGCACCTCTTTGTTGCCTCGGTAGATGTAGCTATAACGCTCATCTTCTTTTGTGTCGTACCAGAGGTTGTAGAGTGAGCCTTTTTTGTAGCTGGTTTGGCTCGCCTTAGTTGTTTGCTCGGTGGTGTTTAGCGTGTGGTTGATGGCGGTTTTGCCGTAGGTGTCGTTTAGTTTGCGATCTCGTGTAAACTTTATATGCTCTTCGTAGTGAGAGTTTAGATCTCCTAAGATGATGATGTTTTTATCCTCTCCTATCTCTTTTATGCGTTCTTTTAGGCTTTTTGCAGAGATTATGCGACTGCTCTCGGCATTGTACTTGGAGTTCCAGTGGTTTACAAAGAGGTAGAGCGAGTCATTTTTGAAGCTAAACTTCACTTCAAGTATGTTTCTATATTTGCGAGTATGTGTCACAAACAGCTCTTTTGTGTAGGTGGGTTTTAGCTTGCTTAAAAGAGCCACTTTTATAGTGGTATCTTTGCGATCTGCTATGAAGTAGTGCTCATAATAGACTCCTGCTTGCTTGATGGCAGATCTTAGATCTTTAAGAGCTTTGAGCGACTCAACCTCTTGCAAAGCGATGATGTCAGCATCTATCTCGGCGATCACCTTTGCTAAGTTTTTTAGCTTGGTGGCGTAGGTTTTTTCACTCCACTGCGAGGCGGTGTATGGTATATACTCCTCATATTCGCTACCATTTTTTACTAGATCAAAGAGGTTATCAACATTGTATGATGCCACTTTTATGATGCGATCTGCCTCAAGCGAGACAAAAAGCAGTAAAAAAAGTAGCACTAACCTCAAGAGGCGATCCCGCTAAAGCTTAGTAGTGCTAGCTCGTCTGGCTCTCTTTGCATCAGATCAAAAAATAGATCTCGCATACTCTTAGATCCGCCACCTTGCAAGATAATCTCGCGGTACTTGTTAGCAAGACCTAGATCTAATCTTTTGCCATCAGATATGTGGGTGTAGAGATCAGCACTAAGCACCTCTGCGTACTTGTAGCTATAATATCCCGCTGCATAACCACCCGCAAATATATGAGAAAAGCCATTTTGAAACTTGTTGTAACTTGGTGGTGGTATAAGGCTAGTCTCGGATCTGATCTCATCTAGTAGAGTCTGGATCTGCTCGCCTTGGTAGAGCTTAGAGTGTAGTTTCATATCAAAAAGTGCAAACTCAAGCTGTCTTAGCATTAAGAGGGCACTTTGGAAGTTTTTACTCTCTATTAGTTTTGCTATCATCTCATCTGTGATGACCTCTTTGCTCTTGTAGTGTTTTGCGACTTTTTTTAGCACACTTGGATCATAAGCAAAGTTTTCCAAAAACTGTGATGGAAACTCCACCGCGTCCCACTCTACGCCATTTACGCCACTTAGATCACTTAAGCTCACTTCACTTAGTAGGTGGTGCAAAGCGTGCCCCATCTCATGAAAAAGTGTCACAACATCATCATGTCGAAGAAGTGAGGCTTGCGTCGCAGTAGCTGGAGCAAAGTTGCACACCACTACCGCAGAGGCTAGCTGAGTAGATCCATCTCTTAGCGTGTGGTGCGTGTCAAAGTCATTCATCCATGCTCCGCCTCGCTTACCTTTTCTAGCACTTAGATCCATATATAGCCTAGCTTTTAGCTCGCCATTAACTACGAGATCGTACGCTGTTGCATCTTCATGCCAAAGTTTAGTCTCAACTTTTACAAACTCCACGCCAAATAGCTCGTGTAAAAACTCAAACATACCGCCGATGACTTGCTCCTGCTCGAAGTAGTTTTTATAAAGCTCCTCATCGATATCAAACTTCTGCTCTTTTAGTTTTTGCGAGTAGTAGGCGACATCAAAGCTCTTAAGCTCCTTGCCTGCAATAGTTTGAAGCTCGCTAAGCTCCGCTTTTGCCTGTTTTTGCGAGTGAGATAGTAGGTTTTGCAAAAACCCTATAACTTCGCTCTCATCTTTTGCCATCTTTGTCTCAAGTGAGTAGGAGGCGTAGTTTTTAAAGCCTAAGATCTTGCTTGAGGCATCTCTTAGACGCATCAGTTCATCGATGATCTCGGCATTTTGTGGTGATCTTGTGGTGTAGGCTCTATATAGCTCCTCTCTGATGCTGGCGTTTTTACCGTGAGTCATATAGGCTAAGTATGATGGCAGTTGGAGCGTAAAGCGGTACTTCGTAACCCCCTCATCTTCAAACTTTGCACTCTCTAAGTCGCTAGGCAAAAGCCCCTCAAGATCTGCTGGGTCGGTGAGTATAAGCTCATACTCATTGTTGGCATCTATGAGGTTTTGGCTAAAGTCGTTGCTAAGTTCGCTCTCTTTGATATTTATCTCTTGCAAGCGATCTTTTAGGCTTCTCTCAAGATCAGCCCCACTTAGTTCATAGCTTTGGATAGTTAGATCAAGAGATCTTTTTTGTAGATCGCTAAGAGTGGCATCGTTAGATCTGATCTCTTTGTTTGCCACATATAGATCTAGGTTTTGGCTTAGTTTGGTATAAAACAGAGTTATATCATTAAGAGCTTTTGCGTAGATCTCTTGAGTACGCTCTGTGTTGCAGACCGCATTTATGTGTGAAAGAGGTGTGAAGTGATCCTCTAACTCTTGTGTAGCAAATCCTAGCTCCCCAGTAAAGTTTTGGTAGGTTTTAGTCTCTATCTTTAGTAGATCTTCAACTAGTGTCTCGCACCTCTTTATCTTACTTGTTAGATCCTCCAAAAAGCTACCTAGCTCAACTTCTATGCTCATAAATCTACTCATCTTCGTCCTTTTTGTATCTTGTTGCTCTAAACTCATTTACTAAAATATCTGCATACTTTATAGCATTTTCAAAGAGGCTTTGGAGTGCTTTTTTGGCACTATTTTTCTCAAAAAGTGCATCGATGCCTACAAACGATAGATAGATGATCGTCTGGTTGATACTAAAGCGGAGATCTTTTAGAGTTGCGTTTTGAGTGAGCAAAAATGAGTAGATCTCATCTATGCCATCTTTTGGGATCTCACAAAGCTTAGCATCGGCGATGATAGCACCATTTTCAAAGTATGCGATCTCAACTATAAGATCTTCAAGATCAACTCGCCAGTTTCGCTCAAAGCGTCTTGCTACCTTCACATCAACGCCCAACTCTTCAAGCGTTTGCTCGATGGTTTTTGTAGCTCCAAAAGGCTTATACCCCTCTTTGCGACTCTTTGCGATCTCAAGTTTTGAGCCACATTTTGGGCAGTATTCGCCTACTATAAGATCTTCGTCTATGATGTTTTTGCAAGATGAGCAGCGGATCGCATACCTATACCCTTTGCGTCTAAATGCCTCAAGTGCAGAGATGATATAGTGGCTAGGGAGTGCAAAGCCGAGGTTGTTTGAGTTTTGTATGATGAAGGTGTTTATGCCAATGATGTTTGAGTCGCTATCTAGCAGTGGACCACCGCTATTACCAGGGTTGATGGCGGTGTCGATCTGGATATACTCAAGCTCGCCAAAACGCCTAGCAGATCTTGAGACGATCCCCTCTGTGGTGCTATAATTTAGCCCATAAGGGTGTCCGATGGCGATGGCTAGATCACCATCTTGTGCCTCTTGTGTGGCAAACTCAAGCGTGCTTTTTGGTGCTTTTGAGCGTGGCTTTATGAAGGCTAGATCTAAGTAGCTATCATCATAGATCACATCTGCAACCTCGCGTTTAAGCTCTTTTGTGGAGATGATACACTCCCTAAGCCCAGAGACAACATGCGAGTTTGTGATGATGAGATCTTGCATCAAAAACCCACTCCCACTCCCATAAGGCGTGCTTACTTGAGCGATGGAGTTTATATGTTTTGCTAGTATCTCTTGCGTGTTCATCTAAAACTCCTGCGGATCGAAATTTTTAAGTGCTAAAAAGAAGCTACGGTTAAACCCGCCAAGCGATGAGTAGTCAAGTTTTTTGCTAAACTCCTCTAAGCGTTTTTTGCCCTTAAGGGTGTTGATAGCAGATATCTCACTTGCTATAAGTTTAGCATTGGGTGCATTTTTCTCAAAAAGCTTCGACTCGCCAAGAGAGGCAAAAAAGTCATAGTAGTGCACTTTTAGAAATATGTGAAGCAGTGCTTTTGTTTGGCTATGAAGCCCGTAGTTGTAGAGTAGATATGATGCCATATAGCAGTAGATGATATCTAGTATGTTAAAAAAGCGGTTGTTTTTGTACCACGCTATTTTGGCAAAAGTCTCATCTATAAATGATATGATCTCCTCATTTGGCGTAGTTTCAGTTGGGCTAAATGTCTGTTTTGAGCAGTAAAAATTTGTGCTAAACTCCTCAAAACTAAACCTCTCCATAGTGAGTATAAACTCATAAATCTCCTCATTTTTGGACTCTAAAAAGCCCTCGCTAAAGTACTCATTGACTCTTTTGGTGATGAGATGTTTTAGGTTTAGTTTTGGTGAGAGTAGGTAGTCGATGCTTAGGATAAACTCCAGAAGCAAAAATGAGTTTATGCCGAGGTTTTCGCTAGATCCGATGTTAGCGAGATCATCTTTTAGCTTTTTGATCTTTGAGTGCATAAAGTTGTATCTTGGCATAAGCACGCTCTCATCTGGTATGAGTATATGTTTTGCGGTTGGTTTTATGCCAAACTCGCTGGCTATATACTCTTTGTCATACGCAGCGTTTAGGGCTATCTCGCGAAGAGCAAAAAAGATCTTGTGAGTAGTAAAAGATCTACTCTTTAGATCAAGTGTCAGCTCAACCTCTGTATCTCTAAGCTCATACTTGCAGTAGGTTAGCTGGTAGTTTCTAGTAAGCAAGTAGCGTTTGATGTTGATGTTTAGATCATCTCCAGAGATGATAACACATCTTGCGTGCAGGGTGGTTTTAGTTGCAACTGCTTCTACTTTTGCTAAGCCCTCTAAGATCTCGAAGTGTAGCTTAGATCTGCTCTTTTTTATGGTGATGTTGTCGTTTGAAGTGTCGATAGTATAGTTTAGCAGTGAGTTTAAAAATAGCTCAAATCCCGCAAGTGTATCGCCACTAGCAAACTCTTTGAGTGAGGAGTTAAATAGTTCTAGTTCATCTTTGGCTCTTTGGTAGAAAAGATCCCTGCCAAAAGGGTAGTTTTGCACATATGCTCGCTTAGTTTAAGATGCTCAATTATAGCAAAATATGGTTGTTTGTGGGTTTGTAGATGTTCATAGTGCAAAAAGCACTATGAGTTAGATGTTGTCTCTGATGCCAAGCTCAGCTATAAGCTTAGCGTAAGAGTCTTTGTTGCTCTTTTTTAGGTACTTCATCAGACGGCGTCTTTGACCTACTAGCTTGAGTAGTCCTAGTCTTGATGAGTGATCTTTTTTGAACACTTTTAAGTGCTCTGTAAGATCAGAGATCCTCTGTGTTAGCAGTGCGATTTGCACTTCGCTTGAGCCTGTATCGTTAGCACTTTTTCCAAACTTTGCAACGATTTCTTGTTTCTTCGCCGAATCTAAAGCCATAATAGCCTCCAAAAGGTAATTTAAGGTGAAATAATACCAAAAATATAATTTTAATTCAACTTGTTTTGCTATAATTTAGTAAAAATTAAAAGATATAGTAAATGTTGATAACAAAAGCCAGCGAGTATGCGATACTCTCACTAATAGTTTTAGCAAGATCCAAAACCCCAATAGATAGCGAGAGACTCTCGCAAGAGCTATCAATCCCTAAGAGTTTTTTGGCAAAGATTTTACAAGCTTTAGCTAAGAATGATATATTGACATCTTACAAAGGTGCAAATGGTGGCTTTGCTCTTCATCACTCACCAAGCGAGATCTCTATGTTGCAGATCATGAGTGCGGTTGAGGGGAAAAACCCAACCGTTTTTGAGTGCTCACCATCAATAGACTCATGTCCGCTAGATAAGGCGATGTGCTGTACTATCTGGCCATTTTTGCATAAACTTCAAGGAAAAATAGATCTATTTTTAGCAGAACTTACCCTAGCAGATGTTTTAGAGTAGAACTTTGGCAAAGAGATCAAAAAACAAAGAGCGAGTCGGTACGGCACTCAACTTTTTACTAGATCAAAAAGATCTAAGTGTTGTTCTTTTTGTGATGATTATATTGGTTGTTATTATAGTACCACTTCCATCAATGGTGCTAGATCTACTACTGACTATCTCTATTGCGGTGGCGGTTTTGGTGCTTCTTATATCACTCTATGTGCCACGCCCTGTGGAGCTTAGTACATTTCCAACACTCATACTTATCATAACACTCTTTCGCCTCGCACTAAATATCGCTACAACTAGAATGATCCTAAGCGATGGTTATATGGGCGTTGATGCGGTGAGTGATATCATCAACAGTTTTGGTAACTTTGTAGTTGGTGGCAATCTCGTACTTGGGATTATTGTCTTTTCTATACTTGTGCTTATAAACTTTATGGTTATAACTAAGGGTTCTACGAGGGTTGCAGAGGTTGCAGCTCGTTTTACGCTTGACTCTATGCCAGGGAAGCAGATGGCGGTAGATGCGGATCTAAATGCGGGTCTGATCGATGAAAAAGAGGCTACAAAACGGCGAAATATGATCATTCAAGAGGCGAACTTTTATGGAGCTATGGACGGTTCTAGTAAGTTTATAAAGGGTGATGCGGTTGCGGGGATTATTATCACATTTGTAAATATCATAGGTGGATTTCTCATCGGTGCTTTTCAGTATGATTTAGGGTTTGCAGAGAGTGCGAGGACATTTACTATACTAACTATCGGTGATGGGCTTGTAGGGCAGATCCCAGCTCTTGTGATCTCAACAGCAACTGGTATTATCATCACTAGATCTTCTGATGAAGATGGTAACTTTGCAGAGGGCACTATCAAACAGCTTATGAGCAGTGCAAGAGTGCTCTATCTTGTTGGTGGGATTATGCTTCTTTTTGCACTAGTTCCAGGGCTTCCTACCATCTCGATGGGGATTATTGGGCTGATTTTTGTACTGCTTGGGTACTCGATGGTGAAGTTTGAGCGGGGCGAGTTTGACATACTAAGTTATGATGGTAGGGCGACGCAAAAAGCTCAAACCTCCTTGCTAGATGAGAAGCAGAGTGCGAAAAAAACCCCAGAGGAGATAGCTGAAGAGGAGAAGGCAACTCTTGAAGATATCCTAAAGGTGGAGATGCTTGAGCTTACCCTTGGCTATCAGCTCATACGACTAGCTGATGTCTCTCAAGGTGGAGATCTGCTAGATCGCATCAGATCTATGAGGCGAAAGATCGCATCTGACTATGGCTTTTTGATGCCTCAAGTGCGTATTCGTGACAACTTGCACTTAGCTCCGCAACAGTACCAGATCCTACTAAAGGGTGTCTCTGTGGGCGAGGGCAGGATAGTACCAGATAAGTTTTTGGCGATGGATAGTGGAATGGCAACAGGTGATATGGTGGGAGAGAAGACCAAAGAGCCAGCATTTGGACTAGATGCTATGTGGATCCACCCTTCTCAAAAAGAGGACGCTATCATAAATGGCTACACGGTTGTGGATCCATCAACTGTGATCTCAACGCATATGAGCGAGATTGTTAAGAAAAACGCACACAATCTCCTCACGCGTCAAGAGGTGCAAAACCTTATGGATAAGATCAAAGCAGACTTTCCAGCGATCGTTGATGATGTGCTTAAAGTGGCGTCACTTGGGCTAGTTCAACGCATATTAAAAGAGCTACTAAGCGAGAAGATTCCACTAAAAGATATGCTAAGTATACTTGAGACTATCGCTGATGTGGCGGAGTATACTAAGAGTGTTGAGATCATCACTGAACAGGTTAGATCGCGTCTATCTAGGGTGATCACTCAGCTCTATACCTCTGAGGACGGAGTTATCAAGCTTCTTACATTTGACACCGCGAGTGAGCAGATACTCTTAGAGCGGGTGCAGGAGCGAGATGGTAGGCGAAATCTGCTACTTGATGTCTCACAGATCAACTCGCTCATACAAGCCACTAGCTCAAAAGCCGCAGAGCTACTACAAAAGGGGATCTCTCCTATCATAGTCATAGTAGATCCACAACTTAGACGAAGTTTGGCAGAGATTTACGAGCGATTTTCGCTAGATATCGTGGTGCTTTCGCACGCAGAGATCGACTCTAGTGCTACTTTTGAGGTACTTGGTGCCATATCTATACAGCAAGGACAGTAATGAAAAACTCTAAAATCTTCCATCTATCGCATACCGATTTAGATGGATATAGTTGTCAGTTTTTGACCAAACATCTACCAAATGAGACCTCTTTTTATAACGCAAACTACGGTGCTGAGGTGAAGCAGACGCTTGAAGCGATGCTAGAAGATATAACAAAGTGTAGCGGTGAGATACTGCTACTTGTGAGTGATCTAAACCTAAATATGGAAGAGGCAAAGTGGCTAGATGAGCAGGTAAACAAGCTAAGATCTGGTGCTAGATCCATAGAGCTTGTGCTACTAGATCATCATATAAGCGGTGAGGAGTGTGCTAAAAAGTTCAAGTGGTACTATCTTGATGTGGCTAGATGTGCTACAAAGATTGTTTATGATTGGCTAAGGGAGAACTTTAGTTTTGATGAGCCTAGCTGGATGAGACCCTTCGTAGATGTGGTAAATGCGGTAGATCTATGGAAGATAGAAGAGAGTGAAAACTTTGAGTATGGTAAGGTTTGTATGAGGCTTGTAAGTGAAGCTAGAGAGCTAAATAAGATAATGTTTGCTAGTGAAGATAGCCTCTATAAACTCCATTTGCTAGCGGGTTCACTTGAGTATTTAGGTGTCAAAAACGCCCCTATACTACTTGATGATAATATTCATAGACTAAAAAAGAGCTTCTTTGTGCGAGATGAAAACAATACGCTAGATAACCTTAGCTCATCATATATAGTGGAGCTTTTTGGGCGAGATATGAGCCAAAAAACTATCTATTATAGAGGGTATAAGGGCTATCTAGGCTATATGGTGGGCAATAGCTCAATCCTTGGCAACGCGTTTTTGAAGCGGTATAGTGAGTATGACTTCTATGTTGATGTAAGCTCAAAAGGTACTATGAGCCTGCGGGCAGATAACCGCGTAAGTGTAGCACTCATATCTAAAGAGTGGTGCGGTGGCGGAGGGCATGCTAACGCTGCGGGTGGGCGGATAGTGGGCTTTAAAGAGCAGTTTCGCTACGACAAAGTAAAAGAGCAGATCGAAAAGCTCATCGCTCAAAGAGAGTCTCTAGCAGGCGAGTTAGCATCTAGGGAGTAGTAAGTTAGAGATGAAAAGAGTAGTGTTTTGGGTTTTGCCTCTTTTGCTTCTTGCTTCTACTCTCTTTGCGAGTGATGCTAAGCTTTTAAAAGAGGCGAGCAAACTAGAAGATGAGGCGAGATATGAAGAGGCGATGCAGATCTATAAAGAGATCGCTCTAAAGCACGCTAGCAAAGATATACAACTACCAAAAAGCTCCACAAGTGGCTTCTATGAGCATCTTGATAGGCTTGAAGATGAGCAGACACAAGATAGTCTAAAGCAGATCGTGACAAAAGATTTTGGCATATTTGCCTATAAGAAAAACTACTTTTTACCGCTAACTTATACTTTTGAGGATCTGCATGATCGAAAAAGCACAGAGACTGCTTTTCAGATCAGTTTAGAGAAGCCTCTTTTTGAAAATCTTTTGGGGCTTGATGAGACCATCTCACTAGGATATACGCAGAGATCTTTTTGGCAAACCACTAAAAAATCAGCTCCTTTTCGCGAAACTAACTACTCCCCAGAGATCTTCTTAGTTGCTCCTATTAGCGGGGTGAAAAACCTAAAGGGCGTAAAGTTTTCAGCTCTTCACTACTCAAATGGTAGAGATGGCAAGCAGAGCAGATCTACTAACAGGGCGTATGCGGAGCTATTTTTTCAGTATAAAGATCTCTTTATTAGCCCCAAAATATGGTACAAACTGCCATTTGGCACGCAGGATAGAGACGCAAAAGAGCTTTATAACTACTATGGATATGGTGAGTTGAGTATGCTCTACACCTACAAAAAACAGACATTTGATCTACTCTTTAGAAACAACCTCAAACATAGAACAAATCGTAGCTCACTTGAGCTAAACTGGACTTTTGAGTTGCCAGAGAGCTTTTTTACGCATGGGATCTATGGTATCGTGCAGTTTTACCACGGTTATGGTCACTCACTTATAGACTTTGATAAGAAGCTCACAAATGTGGGTTTTGGGTTTGCGATCTCAAGATAGAAAGTTAATGTTTAGTTGTTTAAAAAGTAGCTCTCTATACCATTTGCAAGACCATTTGCAAGAGCATTTTGATAGGTAGGATCTACTAGTTTTGCACCCTCAATAGCGTGCGTTACAAAGCCAAGCTCAACTAAAACTGATGGCATTGCCGCACCTACAAGCACCCAAAAAGGTCCCTCTTTCACGCCACTATCTACTACTTTTGGGTAGATCTTTTTTGCACTTGCAAGTATAGATCTCTGTATATCGATGGCGAGTTTGTTTGATGCTAAGATGTTGTGATGGTTGAGTAGGTTTAGGTAACTATCTTTGCCATACTTGTTCATATCGCTTAGATCTGCGGAGTTCTCTTTTGCAGCAACATTTTTAGCTCTATCTGATCTTGATGGTGAGAGAAAGTAGGTCTCTATGCCTTGTATGTTTTTGTTCTCCACAGCATTTGCATGGATACTTACAAAGATATCTGCACTCTTATCGTTGGCAAATTTGGTTCTCTGGCTTAGCTTTACGAAGATATCCCTGTTTCTTGTCATATATACATCATAACCTTTGGCGGTGAGTATGCTTTGGAGCTTTTTTGCCACATCAAAGACTATCTTTTTTTCTACAAACTTCTTAAAGCCGATCGCCCCTGGGTCGTTGCCACCATGACCTGCATCGATGACTACTCTTTTGTTTTTCTTGCTTACTTTTGGAGCTGGAGCAGGAGAGTGCTCAAGTGTGGGTGCTTTTTTGGGTAGAGAGGTGAAGCTTATGAGTAGAGTCGATGCTGATGCGGAGTGAGTGATGCTTAACTCTTTAGAGTTTTGCACTACAACTCTTAGGGTTTGTGGGTTGAACTGTGCTACTTTGATGGAGTCTATGCCATCGTGAGTGATCGCTTTTGAGTTTAGAAGTACTCCATTTTTTATATCCCAAATATAGCGATAGTTGCCTTTTTCTGGGATTTTAAAGTATTTGATATCTTTGCTTGAGATAGGGTGATCAAAGTTTAGACTTAGTGTATTTGCTGACCAACTTATATCTTTTAGCCTTAGTGATGAGGTTGCTTTTAGCTCTTTTGCGGCTACTGATTTGGTTATAGGTGCTTCGATGATGGGGAGTTGTTTAAGCTCTTTTTCATAGCTACTTACATCGATGCTTAGCTTAGAGCCACTTTTGATGATCCCCTCTAGGGCGTGGCGTTTTAGATCATTGCTATTTTCTACAACAGAGTTTAGATATAGTGTTTTGTAGCTGTTGTAGGCTCTAAAGATGTCGCTTTGTTTGTTGCTTTGTAGTAATAGATCAGCATCTTTTTTTGCTTGCTGGAAGTTGCTAGCTAAAATAGTTGATAAAAAGAGTACAAAAAATAGTACTACAAGACGACCTATCATTACCCTCTATTCACCATTAGTTAGTTTGTTCATTAGCTCTTTTACAGAGATGATCTCGCTACATCTATACCCGTTGCTACCTGTGAAAAATAGCCCGCTCTCTGTGTTGCCCTCATAGGCATCGCTAAGCCGATCAGCTATGCAGTAGCCAACCACCTTAGCCTCCTCTCCTCGGTTACAAGGTGCTACGCAGTTTGAGATGCACTTGATTGCAGGTGCGGTTTTTTCTTCGATCATCTTGTGCAGTCTTGTTCTAACACCTCTTGCAGGGTAGCCGACAGGTGAGGACATAAGGACAATATCCTCCTCTTTGGCATCAAGCAGAACTTGCTTAAAGTTTTGATGAGCATCACACTCATGTGTGGCGATGAAACGAGTTCCCATCTGCACACCACTTGCACCAAGAGATAACATCAGATCTATGTCGTTTTTATCCCAGATCCCACCAGCTGCGATGACTGGGATCTCCCCCCACTCTTTAGCTTCAGCTACTACGCTAGGGAGAATATTCTCTAGCTGATTCTCTTCCATAAAGCACTGCTCATAGGTGAAGCCTTGATGTCCGCCACTCTTTGGGCCTTCTACTATAACCGCGTCAGGTAGGCGATCGTAGCGTTTTTGCCATCTTTTGCAGATAAGCTTTAGTGCCTTAGCAGATGAGACGATAGGAACAAGTGCTACATCGGGATACCCTTCGGTAAACTCTGGCATATTTGTAGGAAGTCCAGCTCCTGTTATGATGATATCAATACCCGCTTCACACGCATCTCTAACCACTCTAGCGTAGTCGTTGATAGCGTAGAGTATATTTACCGCAAGAGGTTTCTCGCCACTTATGGTTCTGGCATTTTTTATGATCTCAAAGAGAGCCTCTTTTGAGTAGAAGTTGATAGTCTCTAGCGGGCGATCGCTCACTAGTCTTTGGACAAACTTTTTGTTTTGGTAGTATCCCGTCCCAACGGCACTTATAACACCAAGTCCACCCTCTTTAGAGACATTGCCAGCGAGCTTATCCCAGCTGATCCCTACACCCATTCCGCCTTGAACGATTGGCTTTTGTATGCTATATTTGCCTATTTTTAGTGTAGCACTCATTATCTAACCTCTATCTTTGCAAACTTTCTTTTACCAACTTGTAGCACATAGCTACCCTTAGTTAGCTGATACTGCAGATCGCTTAGCTTTTTGGCATCTACCTTTAGTGCACCAGCACTTATGTCGCGTCTAGCTTGAGATGTTGATGGAGATAGCCCAGCATCAACCATCGCTTTAGCGATCCAGACATCACCCTCAAAACTAAACTCTTCCATCTCGCTAGGAAGCTCATTTTTAGTATGTATGTTGTCAAACTCTATTTTTGCTTCACCCGCTTTTTGCTCACCACAAAACCTAGCAGTTATCTCAAATGCGAGATCCTCCTTTACCTTTTTAGGGTGCAACTCACCACACTCTACACCGCGTTTTAGTTTAGCTATCTCACTAAGAGATCTACTGCTTAGTAGCTCATAGTATCGCCACATAAGCTCATCGCTGATGCTTAGTATCTTAGCGTACATATCGTTTGGATCTTCGTTTACGCCGATGTAGTTTCCAAGTGACTTGCTCATCTTTTGCACGCCATCAAGCCCCTCTAAGATCGGCATCATAAGTATAGCTTGCTCTTTGCCACACTCATAGACTCTTTGCAAGTGTCTGCCCATTAGAAGGTTGAACTTCTGATCAGTCCCGCCTAGCTCTATATCGTTTCTAAGATGCACGCTATCATATCCTTGAAGTAGGGGGTAGATAAACTCACTGATGGCGATGGAGCTTCCGCTTTTGTAGCGTTTTTCAAAGTCATCTCGCTCTAGCATTCTAGCGACATTAAATGTAGTAGTAAGGGCTAAAAGTCCACTAGAACCGAGACTATTTAGCCAGTGTGAGTTAAAAACTACCTCTGTTTTAGATGGATCTAGCACTTTAAAAACTTGCTCCGTATAGCTCTTTGCATTTGCTAGTACATCATCTTCGCTAAGTGGTTTTCTAGTGATATTTTTGCCCGTTGGATCACCTATGCGAGCGGTAAAGTCGCCGATGAGAAACTGCACTTTTGCACCATACTTTTGAAAAGTTGCCATCTTGTGGAGTAGCACAGTGTGTCCAAGGTGCAGATCTGGTGCAGTTGGGTCAAATCCAGCTTTTATGGTGTAGTTTTTGCCATCGCTAAGATAGCCTGCGACTAGCTTCTCTATCTCTTCAAGACCGATGATCTCGGCACACCCCCGCTTTATCTCTTCTAAAGCCTCTTGTATCATTATAATCCTATCTAGTTTTTGTAAGCATCGCCAGCGTGAACTAGCTGTATCACCTTGATATTTTGCTCGATTTTAGCACGAAGTGCATTAATATCTGCTTCTTTAGTCTCAAATCCTATCTCGCAAAATATAGAGGACTCATTTTTATTTTTGCCAAGCTCTACTTGTGTGATGTCAAGCTTTAGTTTGGCTAGGTAGTTTAAAAACTCCGCCAAAGTTCCCACTCCACTGTGAAGCGAGACGATCATATGGTAGCGATAAACGATCATCTTCTCCCATCTAACAAAGAGCATCGCCTCTTTATTTTCTATCTTTTTGATCGCATTTTTACACATTTTGTGGTGTATGTGAGCTTTTGATTTTTCTAAAAATGCAACAATCTCATCGCCGATCTTTGGGTGACAACAGTAGTCATAGACTAGATCACTCACATGTCTTGTGCTAAAGATCTCAAGGTTTGTGAAGTTGTACTGCTTTAGTTTGAAGCGGTGTCTTGAGAGAAAACGAGAGAAGCGACCATTTTTGCCGATCTCGCTTGTGTAGCGGTATATCACCTCTTTGAGTTGCTCTATATCTCGTGCAACATTTGCCCTTTTTTCGCAGTTGCCACTACCAAACCACTCATCAACTCGCGAGTGGTTTAGTCTCATGGCAGTTGCGACTATATTTACGCTCGATTTTGCATCTAGATCTTTGATCCTAGCGTTGCAGTTGTAGCGAATGTTTGACTTTGCTTTTGAGGTTTTGACCGTATCTATCCAGCTACAACGAGTGATAGTCTCATCATCTAGTAGTATTTTGACAATATTACCGTTTTTTAGCTCGCTTATGAGTGAGGTTTTTTGGCGGTTTATGAGTGCACTCTTTGCACGGTTGCCAATGTCGGTGTGCACCGCGTATGCGTAGTCAAGAACCACCGCTCCACGAGGCAAAGTAAATGGCTCACCCTTTGGTGAGAAAACAACTATATCCTCGCTAAAGAGATCATTTTTTACTAGATCATAAAACTCCTCGATCGACTCATTTTGGTAGCTTAGGTTGTTGAGCCAGTCAAGTTTGATGGCGTTGTTGCCACCATTTTTGTACTTCCAGTGAGCTGCGACTCCAAGCTCTGCGGTTTTGTGCATCTCGTAGGTTCTGATCTGCACTTCAAAGATCGCCTTGTTGTAAAAAACAGTTGTATGTATGGTCTTGTAGCCGTTTTCTTTTGGGACTGCTATGTAGTCTTTAAATCGTGAACTAAGAGGTTTAAAGTTTAGATGCACAAGCCCCAAAATGTTGTAGCATTTGACGGGATCATCACACACTATCCTAACAGCTAGTAGATCTAGTACCTCCTCGATGCCGATCCCTTTTCTCTGCATCTTGAGGTAGATGGAGTAGCGATGTTTTACTCTTGAGAGGATCTCAAAGTCATCTTCGCAGAAGCCATTTTGCACTAGTAGGTTGTGAAGAGTCTCTTTAAACTCTGCTAGTCTCATCTCAATCTGGTGGAAGTTTTGTTTAAAGTACTCATCTAGCTTTGCATTTTCCTCTTTAAAGAGGTAGCTAAAGCTTAGATCTTCTAGTAGGTTTTTGATATATGAGATCCCAAGGCGATGAGCGATGGGTGCGTAAACAACAAGTGTCTCTTCGGCTATGCGGATCTGCTTATCAGGTCTAAGAGCATCAAGAGTTAGCATATTGTGCAGTCTATCGCAAAGTTTTATGACCAAAACTCGCACATCTTTTATGCTAGCTAGAAGCATCTTTCTAAATGATAGTGCAGAGACTACGAGTTTTTCATTTGAGTTAGATGAGACAAGCTCACTATCTCTGATGCTATCTATCTTTGTTAGCCCATCTACTAGCTGTGATACATCATCGCCAAAGACTGAACAGACTTGATCAGACTTTACCTCGGTATCTTCCACCACATCATGCAAAAGTGCAGAGATACACATCGCTTCATCGTTTGTGATCTTTGCGACAATAGAGGCTACTAGTATGGGGTGGTTGATGTAGGCTTCGCCACTTTTTCTAAACTGCCCTTCGTGAGCCTCGGTGGCGTAGTGCAATGCCATTTTGAGTTTTGGCGTAGGGGCTATCTGGGTAAATAGATACTCTATCGCCTCGCTCGTCTCTTTGATGGCTTGGATCTCTTTTATCTCTATATGCAAGATGAGAGTCTCACTCTTTTATCTCAAAACCTTTGATGATGATAAGCCCCTCTGCTATCTCTCTAAGGGCGATCTCTGTTGCTTTGATCCCTTTTGGGGTGTTTAACTGGCTTGAGGCTCCATTTAGAAGCTCATCTGTTCGTTTTGCAACTGCTAGTGAGAGTTGGTATCTATCTAGGTGCGGGTTAGCATCTAAAATCTTTCCTGTTAATTCTTCTACTTTCATCTTGTTTCCTTTTTTTGTATTTATTTTACTATGGAGCAGTTTTGCGTGTTTCCGCTTATGATATCTAGGAGGTTGCCCTCTTTGAACATATCGCATACTATGATAGGTAGTGCGTTATCTTTAGCAAGTGCTATGGAGGTGTCGTCCATCACTTTTATATCATCACTCATAGCTAGCTCATAGCTTAGAGTTGGGAGTTTTTTAGCGTCGCTAAACTTGTTTGGATCTCTATCATAAACGCCATCAACTTTGGTAGCTTTTATGATCATATCTGCACCAATCTCGATGGCTCTTAGTGTTGCAGCGGTATCGGTGGTGAAAAACGGGTTACCAGTTCCCGCTGCAAATATAACTACACGCCCTTTTTCTAGGTGGCGGATAGCTCTGCGGTTTATGTAGGCTTCTGCGATCTGCTCCATCTTGATGGCGGTTTGCATACGCACTTGAAGTCCCGCATGTTCGCACGCCTCTTGTATAGCCACGCCATTGATCACGGTTGCTAGCATACCCATATAGTCCGCTGAAGTTCGTTTGATGATCCCATCTTTTGCAGCACTTACACCTCTGATGATGTTACCGCCACCTACGACGATGCCAACCTCGATGCCAGCTTCCACAAGGCACTTGATCTCGCCTGAGATAAACTTAAGTATCTGAGTGTCTATGCCATGACCCGCTTCGCCTGCTAGTGCCTCACCAGAAAACTTAACCAAAACTCTTTTAGCAGCCATAAAGATTCCTTTTGATTTTCGCGAATTTTACATAAAATTGTCTTTGAGTATGCTTTGAAGTTTGTTACAAGTTTGTTAAATTTAAACTTTTTTATGATAGTATCGCAGTGATAAAATATATATTAAGGCGTTTTAAGTTGAAGATATTAGTTGTTGATGACTCCAAAGTCGCTAGAAAATATATACTAAGATCCATTGCGTCTATCGGGATAGAGGCGGAGTTTAGAGAAGCTGAAAATGGACAAGAGGCACTTAGTGCTTACAAAGAGGAGCGAGCTGATGTCGTGTTTTTGGATCTTACTATGCCTATAATGGACGGTTATGAGGCACTAAGAGAGATCATTGCATACGATAAAGATGCACAAGTGATCGTTGTGAGTGCAGATGTTCAAAGTGAAGCAAAGCTTAGAGTGCTTAAAGATGGTGCGAAAAATATGTACCCAAAACCTATAAGCGATGAGAAGATGAGGACAATCTTCGCAGAGGATATCGTATGAGCTTTGCTTTTAATGAAGATCAGCTTGATATACTGCGTGAGGTTATGAACATCTCACTAGGTGAGACAACTGCAAATATCGCACAACTTTTGGGTGCATTTGGAACTATGCACATACCTGAAGTTGATATTATAAGCTCAAAAGATCTTCAAGCATTTATAGGTAGAGATCTCTCGCCAAAAGAGGATTACCATGTCACTAAACAGCTCTTTTCTGGGCATTTTGGTGGTGAGGTGATCTTTATCATCTCTAAGGAGTCATCGCTAAATCTTGCCAAAAATATGTTTCAAGCACCAACTACAACCGAAGATGAGATCAATGATTCTGTGATGGAGCTAACTAACATTGTCACATCTACCATAGTATCTAGGCTTGCAGCAGAGCTTGATGTAACGGTGCAGTTTTTTGCCCCAACTTCTGCCATTATGAAGTGTGTGGAGATAGTAGATGAGGAGGTTCTTAGCTACTCAACTGTTATAGTGCTAAAGACGATAGTTGATTTTCAAGATGAAAATATCGTAGGCAATATCTTTGTGCTAACTAAAGATGAGGCGATCCAAAAACTAAAAGATCTGCTTGATAAAAAACTAGAAGAGCTTTTTGCATAATGGAAGTCTCAAAAGATATAGAGACACTACTAGATACGCTTGAGAGTGGGCATATCATACTTGATGGCGACTACAAGGTTACTTTTTGGAACAGATGGCTATGTATAAATACGCAGATAGATAAGAGGGATATTTTAGGTAAAGATCTATTTGAGATCTTCCCTAGTATCGATGCGGCGATACTTAAGCGAAAGATCGCAACATCATTTCTACTAAGTACACCAACTTTTTATGACTCAAATCGAAAAGAGCCACTAATCCCTATAAAACGCAACAAAGTAACGAGCGGATCACTAGAGATGATGCAACAACAAGTCACCATCTCACCATGCAATATGGAGCAAAAAGCGGTGATGATCAACATCTATGACATCTCTGAAGTGCATGAAGCAAAGATACTACTAGCTAGACAGATGAAAAAGGTAAAAGCACTCAACACGCTTTTGGAGTCGCAACAAGATCTCATCGATAAAAACATCATAATGGCTAGAGTCTCGCTTGATGGGACGATGGTAGATGTAAGCTCAAAGCTTTGCAACTTTTTTGGTTATGAAAAAGAGGAGCTTTTGGGAGAGAAGATCTCTCTGCTTGGAAGCTCTAAGATACCAGAGGGGATCTTTAGTGAGCTTTGGAGTAGGGTGCTTGGTGGTGAGTCGTGGAGTGGTGAGCTAGCAAACTTAACTAAAAAGCACGAGCTAAAGTGGGTGCTTTTAAAGATAGATCCAGTGTTTGATGGTGATGGTAAGCTAAAGGAGTTTAGTGCCTTTTACTCTGATATCACTAACAAAAAACTACTTGAGGAGCTATATATAAGAGATCCTCTTACTAAGATCTACAACCGTGCTCACTTTGATAAACACTTCAACTCACTCTTTGGCGATCAGCGTAAAACATCAACGCCATCAGCTCTTGTTATCATCGATATAGATCACTTCAAAAAGATCAATGACACCTATGGGCATCAAACAGGTGATGAAGCTCTTATAGTTGTCGCTTCGATACTAGAGCATAGTATCAGATCTGAAGATATGGTAGCTAGATGGGGTGGTGAAGAGTTTGTTATGCTACTGAAAAATGTAAGCAAAGATGAGGCGATAGAGATAGCCCAGAAGTTAAGATCTAAGATAAAAGAGGCAAATTTTGCCTCATCACTTACACTCACTTGCTCTTTTGGACTCACGCTTTTTGGCTCAAGTGATGACCCAATAGAGAGTTTTAAAAGAGCAGATGACGCACTCTATGAGGCTAAAAATGGCGGTCGTGATAGAGTAGTTTTTAAGTGAGTTGGAACTCTTTTTGCTTTTGCCTATAAAATAGAAGTTAAAAAAGAGTTTTTATGAACATAGTTGCTATCTTTTTACCACTTGTAATAGTTCTCTTTAGTGGTTGTACTGCGGGGTTAAGCGATCCTGAGCTTGACTTTACACCACCAAAATATGTTGAGCAGTCTCCTGCAAAAGAGGATCAAAATGATTATACTTTAGTGGGTAGTATATTTGGTCAAGGTGAAAACCCACTCTTTAGTGATCACAAGGCTATGCATGTTGATGATGTAGTGACGGTTGTGATCCAAGAGGTGGCAAAAAGCTCTCAAAGTGGCTCAAAGTCGCTTAGTGGAAGTGAAAATACAAACCTAGGTGGCGGGCTTGCTACTTATGGCGGGAGCAACAGCTTGATAAATCAAGCCACAAAACAGCTAAACAATTTTGGCAATATTGGCTTCTCTACCGCTTCAGAGAGTGCATTTAAGGGGCAGGGAAGCTCTACAACAGATGCGTCATTTACCACAACAGTGACAGCTAGGATCATAAAAGTGCTAGAAAATGGCAACTACTATATACATGGCAAACGAGAGATCTTAGTCGATAACCAAAAGCAGATCATGCAGATCGGCGGTGTGATCCGTCCCTATGATATAGACCAAAACAACAGAATACTCTCATCGCAAGTGAGCGATGCGAAGATACTATATAGAACGCAAGGCGATGTAGATCAGGCGTCGCAGAGGGGTTGGGGAGCTAAGATTATAAATGCAGTGTGGCCATTTTAGAGTATGAGAGTAGTTTTTGCACTGCTTAGCCTTCTGCTTTTGCTTGAGGCAAAAGATACCTTTAGAGAGTTTTATGACTTTCGCAAAGTTAAGCTTAGCCAGCAAAAGAGCTTTAATGATCCAAAAGATGAGCAGATCTCAAAGCTTTTAGGCTCGCAGTGGCAAAGTTTTGCTGCAAAGATCGATAGACTCTACATAAAAGCTCCAATGCCAACAGTTGCTAGTGGGGTTGCTAGTAGTTTTGAGGAGGTAGGGCCTAAGATTTTTGTAAACTTTAGCCCAAAAGAGGCTAGGGCTACTGTGGTTGATGCGAAAGATCCACTGTTTGATTTTTTTGGTAGTGGTGTGTCTCTTTATGTACCAAAAGAGCTATATACTCTAAGGCTAAGCACCAACGATAAAGAGGATATCTACACCTTTTTTAGCTCTCTTAGTGAAGTAGATCTTAGCTCTATGAGTGCACAGATAGTTGCTACTATGCAGAGCTTTGAGCTAAATGATTGGGGTCTTTTTATGTTTGTAGATAGGGCAAGCAGGGCTATTTACACCGATGATAGAGCGGTGATTTTGGCATGGAGACTGCTATCTGGCATGGGGTATGATGTTAGGCTCGCCATCGGTGCATCTAGGGTGCTTTTGCTAGCTAGAAGTGGTGCTAAGATCTACGATAGAGCCTACTATGAGATAGCGGGGGAGCATTACTATCTCTTGAGCGAAGATGGGATTGCACCTACTATCACAACATACGCCACTAAAGCAGATCTTGATGCAAAAGATCTAGATCTAACACTTCTAGCTCTACCAAAACTAGCCATCGATGAGAGAAGTAGCACACTAAGTTTTAGCTTTGAGACTAGAGGCTATACGCTAGAGGTGAAGCATAACCAAAACTTAGCGGAGTTTTTTAGATCTTATCCAAACGCAGGGTTTGATGTGTTGGCAAAAATACCACTAGATCCGCTCATATATAACTCCATAATGCCATTTTTGCAAAGCGAGCTTGATGCTAAGAGATCTAGCTGGGTACTAAACTTTTTGCTAGCTTTTACTCAAGGCTCTTTTGAGTACAAAACAGCTCCTAAAATCAAAAGCATCAGTGAGCTAGTTGCAGATAAAGCAGGTGATGCAAAAGATAGGCTACTCTTTGCTAGCGTCTTTATAAAAGAGCTTCTAGGTATCCGCACTGCTGGGGTTTTGTATGAAAACTACATAACGCTAGCTCTTGATATACCGCTTGAGAGTAGATACAAAGTGCTTATAAATAACAGGGAGTTTGCTCAAGCAGATCTAGTGAGCAAAAACTTAAATGCGGGAGAGATCTCTACTACTTATAGAGAATTAAAGCCTAGAGACTATATAATTTTTGATAGTAACTAGAGAAGGATATCTATGGATCCTAGGCGTGACACGCTAGTCAAGCATATACTAAATAGAGATACGCTCCTAAAGTCGCTTGAACATAGTGATATAGTAGATCTTTTTTTGATCAATGTGGACAACTTCTCTAACTATAACTCCACATATGGCTATGAAGTGGGAGATATACTGCTACATAGAGTAGCAGATCTCATCGAGATCTCAAAACCAGAAAATATGCAACTTTATAGAGTAAGCTCTGATGAGTTTGCTCTTCTTGGCGATGGAAGACTTAGCCAAAAACGCATAGATGAGATAGCTAGCTCTATGATCTCATTTTTTGATCAGATGAGCATAGATATAGATGCTGAACTAAGTGTAAATGTCTCCATAAGTATGGGGATCGCAACAGGCATGGGCAAGTCGCTTCTAACCAACGCAAAAGAGGCACTAGAGGAGCTAAGAGAGTATAGTAGAGGCTCATACAACATCTATGATGAAAACTCAGAGTTTATAAAAAAACAGCATGAGAACTACTTCTGGATCAACCAGCTAAAACGGGCGTTTGAGCTTGAGAAAATAGAGCCATTTTTTCAACCCATACTAAACAACGAGACTAAAAAGGTGGAGAAGTTTGAGGCGTTAGCTCGCATCATCGATGATGGATCTATCGTTCCGCCCATCAGATTTTTAGAGGCTTCAAAGCTTACAGGCACACTCTCGCTTGTTACTAGAGTGATGATAGAGCATAGTTTTAGAGTATTTAGTGGCACTAACTACTCTGTGTCGATCAACATTACAAATATGGATCTGCATCTAGGACATCTTGAGTCTTTGCTACTCAAGTATGCTACCAAATATGGCATAAAACCATCAAATGTAATACTAGAGATGCTTGAAGATATAGAGTCGCTAAACTCCAAAGATACGCTAGATCAGCTATATAGTCTTAGATCACACGGCTTTAAGATAGCCATTGATGACTTTGGAAGTAGAAGCTCAAACCTCTCAAGACTACTTGACTTTTCGCCTGACTTTATAAAGATAGATGGATCTTTTATAAAAAATATACTAAGCGATAAAAAGTCGCAAACCATAGTGGAGTCGATCGTTTTTCTATGTAAAAAGAGCGGGATCGATGTTGTCGCAGAGTTTGTACACTCAAAAGAGGTGCAAGATAGAGTTCTCTCCCTTGGGATTAAGTACTCGCAGGGTTACTATATAGGTGAACCAAAACAAACAATAGATAATTTTATATAATAAAAAGTTTCAAAGTGATATAATTATCAAAAAAATTTGGAAACTTTTTTAGTGCAAGATAGACTCGGTTACAATAAAATAAAAAGTAAAGTTCTACTTCTGCTACTGATCCCAGCAGCGTTTATAACCATACTCTCATATATGGTTCTAAAACATATATATCAAGAGTATGAAGATCTAAGCTTTACCAACATGCAGATCAAACGCTCAAGCAACATCTCTGAGATAGTACACTACCTTCAGCTAGAGAGATCTCTAAGTGTTGAGTACAAAGAGGGTGTCAAGCAAAGTGAGCTAGATCTAGATCCAAAAGAGATAAGAAGCAAGCTAAAAGATAGTGCCCAGCACGCACAAAGCCTCTTTTTGGAAGAAGACCTAGAGCGGTTTGCTGATGTTTGCCAAACGCTTATAAGAGATGACTTTACTCTAAGCAAAGATGAGTACTCGCAGATGATTGGCAGACTTTTGGAGTTTGCTATGAATATGCCATCAACTATGGCAGATCAGGACAATCGTAACTTAGTGCAAGCTTACGCATACTTAGCTACCAACAAAGAGGCACTCGGACTGCTTAGATCTACCATCTTAGAGGCTATTTTGCATGGATCTATAAGCAAAGATGCACTAAAAGAGATCATACAAAGCTACAAGATCTACAATATGAGCAAGTCCATATATGAAGGATCTTTGCAGGAGTCTAGGGAGTTTGTAAAGCACTACAAACAGCATCTAGGTAAGCGGGACTATCTGGATTTTGTCTCGATAGTGCAAAGCATCATCGACAGCTCTGAGATAGATAAGAGCCTTGAAGCTAGAGAGTGGTTTTATAAAGCAACAGCACTATCTCTACGCCTAAGAGAGTTGGAAAAAGAGCTATTTTCGTTTATGCAACACACTGTTTTGCAAAAACAAGAGGCACTAAATGGCAAGATCATCTTTATCGCTTTGCTACTTTTTATAAGTCTAGTCGCATTTTTACTCGCTATCAAGTATATAGCTAGTAGGATACTCTCACTAACAGATAAGATCATAGAGCAGAAAAATGAGTTTGCTCACATCGCAAAGACTGATATACTCACGGGGTGTAAAAATCGCTACGGCTTGCAACTAGATATCTATATGGCACAAGAGCCTCATCTTGCACTGCTAAACATCGACAACTTCAGACAGATCAATGACTTTTATGGGCATGAGTTTGGTGATGGCGTGATCAAGCATGCAGCTAGTAAACTTCAGCAGATCTTTAAAGATCATGCCAACATAAGCATCTACCGCTTGCAAGGTGATGAGTTTGTGCTTCTTTGTAGTGGGTGTGGTTTTGAGAAGTTTAGATCTAGCGTAGCAAAGACTATCGCTCAGTTAAGCGAGAAGTTTGTGCTAAGTGGCGAGGAGATACTGCTTTCATGGAGTTGTGGGCTATCATCGGTGAGTAAAGATCAGCTACTAACTAGCTCCAATATGGCTCTAAAGTATGCAAAACTTAAGGGCAAAGATATGGTGGTTTACTCCGAGAAGATCAGCTTCAATGCTGAGTATGAGAATAACATCATCTGGGCGAAAAAGGTCTCAAATGCACTCAAAAGCTCATCTATCGTGCCATATTTCCAACCAGTCATCGACAATAAAACAGGCGACATAATCAAGTATGAGTCGCTTGTGAGGCTTCTGGATCAAGGTGGCGTCGTCGTTTCGCCATACACCTTTTTGGATATTGCCAAACAGACTAGACAATACTTTGACATCACAAAGCAGATGATCCGTCAAAGCTTTGAGCTGTTTAAAAGTAGAGATCTAGCATGCTCCATAAACCTCTCCATAGTCGATATAACTGACCCTGAAATGGTAACTTACATAGAGCATATGCTTCGTAGTTACGGCATAGGCGAGCGAGTAGTTTTTGAGATAGTTGAGAGCGAGTATATAGAGAACTTTGAGGGAGCTAGAAGCTTCATACAAAAGGTCAAGGGCTTTGGTTGCAAGGTCTCCATAGATGATTTTGGTACGGGGTATAGCAACTTTGAGTATCTCATAAAGCTTGATGTGGACTACTTAAAGATAGATGGCTCACTTATCAAAAACATAACAACTGATAAGGCGAGCTACCTTGTGGTTTCGACGATAGTTGATTTTGCTAAGAAGCTAGGCATAAAAACAGTAGCAGAGTTTGTTGAGACTAAAGAGATCTACGATATGCTTTGTGAAATGGGAGTGGACTACTCGCAAGGTTACTACTTTGGTGCTCCCACCCCTATGATCGAAGATAAAGGAGTAAAGGGAGCCTAGCTAAGTGTAGCTAGTTGCTCTTTTACCTTTTGTTGTTTGCTCTTAGCATCTTCTAGTGCTTCGCGGTTGCTCTCTATTAGTTCCGCTGGAGCGTTTGCGACAAATCGCTCATTGCTTAGCATAGCATCAAGCTTGTCTATCTCTTTTTGGAGCTTCTCATCTTGCTTGCTAAGTTTAGCTATGATCGGGGCTAGATCTACTGCGTCTGTTGGTATGAAACTCTCACACTGCTTAGCTATGTCGCTTATGGCATTCTCCACTTTTGCATCGCAAAACTCTAGATCTTCGACCTTTGCAAGTCTTGTTATGTAGGGGCTGATGAGCTCTTTTTCAGCATCACTTATGCCATCAACTTTTAGGTACGCCTTTGCGATGCGTTGGTTTGCAAGATCTAGCGGAACTTTTGCTCGCCTAATCGAGACTATGGCGTCGATGATAAGCTCAAATCTCGCCTCATCTTTTTTACGCACTTTGGTTTTGTAAGGGTATGAGCTTATCATGATGGAGTCAGCTTCCTCTAAGCTCGTGCCACTAAGGCTATGGTATAGATGCTCTGTGATGAAAGGCATAAATGGGTGAAGAAGCTTCATCGCCTCTTTAAAGATCGCTCCAAGGTCACTAATCGAGCTTTTTTCAGCTTTACTAAGCTCAATGCCCCAGTCGCAAAACTCATTCCATATGAAGCGGTATATCGCCGTTGCAGCGTCGTTGAAGCGGTACTCATCAAGATGGCTTCTTACCTCCGCTGTGGCGACATTTAATCGTGAAAGCATATAGCGTCCAAGGTCACTCTCTATACAGAACCCTTTTAGATCTGGGAAGGTCTGCTCGTGCATCTGGAGGTATTTTGAGGCGTTGTAGAGCTTGTTTGTAAAGTTGCGGTTTTGCTCTAGCTTTGCTCTACTCATACGGATATCACGCCCTTGTACTGCACTTATGGCGAGAGTAAAACGCAGTATATCGGCACTAAACTCATTTACCATATCTAGTGGATCTATCACATTTCCACGAGATTTGCTCATCTTTTGTCCATGCTCATCTCGTACCAAAGCGTGTAGGTAGATATGCTCAAAAGGGAGCTTTTGCATAAAGTGCTCACCCATCATCATCATGCGAGCTACCCAGAAAAATAGTATATCAAAGCCCGTAATCAGTAGTGCATTTGGGTAGAACTCGCTTAGATCTTCATCGTTATAGAGCTTGCCTTTTAGCACATCAGCGTTACCCCACCCAAGGGTAGAAAATGGCCACAAAGCGGAGCTAAACCAAGTATCTAGCACATCTGGATCTTGATGGATCTCTTTACTTTGACACTTCGGACACACTGACTCATCGCTTGTGCTTGCCCACTCATGATCGCACCCATCGCAGTAAAACACAGGGATCTGATGTCCCCACCAGAGCTGACGGCTTATGCACCAGTCACGCAGATCCCCCATCCACGCGTTGTAGGAGTTGATCCAGTGCGGTGGGAAGAACTTAACCAACCCCTTATTTGTCTTCTCAATCGAGCCTAAAGCCAGCTCTTTTTTGACAAACCACTGTTTAGATATATATGGTTCAACCACATTTTTACATCTATAACAGTGCCCTACTTGATGTTTGTGAGGCTGGGTTTTTACCAAAAAGCCCTCATCTTCAAGTCTTTTTACGATCACCTCTCTTGCTTCAAGTCTCTCTAAGCCCTTAAACTCGCCCGCATGCTCATTTAAGATCCCCTTCTCATCAAAGATAGTGACAAACTCTAGGTTGTGTCTCTTGCCAACTTCGTAGTCATTTTGATCATGTGCAGGGGTTACCTTGACCGCACCTGTCCCAAAGTCCATATCGACATGGCTATCGGCGATGATGGCTATCTCTTTATCAAGAAGTGGCAAGCGAACCTTTTTGCCTATGAGATCTTTATATCGCTCATCATCAGGGTGCACCATCACCGCAGTGTCACCGAAGTATGTCTCGGGGCGGGTTGTAGCTATCTCTAGGACACCACTTCCATCGCCTAGCGGGTAGTTTATGTGGTAAAACTTACCATCACTCTCATGGTGTTCAACTTCGATGTCGCTTAGTGCCCCATCGTGTGTACACCAGTTTACCATATAGTTGCCACGAATTATTAGCCCCTCATCGTATAGCCTCACAAACGCCTCTTTGACGGCATTTTGAAGCCCCTCGTCCATAGTAAATCGCTCTCTTTTCCAAGATGGACTAACACCCATCTTGCGAAGTTGCATAGTCATCTCGCCAGCAGAGTGCTCCTTCCACTTCCATGCACGAGCCAAAAACTCCTCGCGACCTAGATCTTCTTTGGTTTTGCCCTCTGCGAGTATCTGTTGCTCAACTACATTTTGTGTAGCGATCCCCGCATGATCAGTTCCACTTTGCCAAAGTGTTTTGTACCCGTCCATTCGCTTGTAGCGGGTGATGATATCCTGTAGAGTAAATGTGAGAGCATGCCCTATATGAAGGCGTCCTGTGACATTTGGTGGTGGCATCATAATGGCGAAGTTTTTGCCATCTTGCTGTATGGACTTGTTGCCATCTGGTTCAAAATAGCCTCTCTCCTCACAAAGTTTGTAGTAGGTTTCTTCTATATTTTGTGCATCGTATGACATTATTTACCTTAAAATTTTTTTGAAATTATAGCTAAACTTTTAATGCTTTATTAATACCTCTTTAGATAAAATTGCCGACATTGACATAATTTTAGAAGTGGAGAGTTTGATGAAGAAGATCAAAAAGGTACTTATCGCCAACCGTGGTGAGATAGCACTAAGAATAGTTAGGGCTTGTAGAGAGCTAGATATCGCGAGTGTAGCGATATTTTCAGAGGTGGACACAGAGGGTCTTTGGATCAAAAAAGCAGATGAGTGCTACCCGATCATGGGAGATCCGCTTCAAGCTTACCTAAACTACGACCCGATCATCTCGTTAGCAAAAAAGGCTAACTGTGATGCTATTCACCCTGGATATGGGTTTTTGAGTGAGAGTGCAGAGTTTGCACAAGCGTGTGCTGATAATGGCATCATTTTTATAGGACCAAAACCTGAGCATATCGCACTTTTTGGTGACAAAATGGCATCAAAAGTGGCTATGAAAGCTGTTGGCGTACCTGTGCTAGAGGGTACTGATGAGCCTATTATAGATCTAAAAGAGGGTCTAAGCATCGCTAAAGAGATCGGTTTTCCTATCATCATAAAAGCTGCATTTGGCGGTGGTGGTAGAGGTATGAGGATCGTTAGAAAAGAGGGTGAGTTTAATGATCTTTTTGATGCTGCAACAAAAGAGGCGGCTCGCTTCTTTGGCAAAGGTGATGTTTTTATAGAGAAGTATGTTGAAAACCCACGCCATATAGAGGTTCAAATCATCGCCGATAAGTATGGAAATGTGATGCACCTAGGTGAGAGAGACTGCTCAATCCAACGCCGTCACCAAAAAGTGATCGAGATCGCTCCATCGCCTCGTCTAAGCCAAGAGGTGCGAAAAGAGCTATACCGCATCTCTACAAAAGCGATGTTTAAACTAGGGTATGAGTCAGTAGGTACTGTTGAGTTTCTAGTCGATGAAAATGACAATATCTTCTTCATAGAGATGAATACTCGTGTTCAAGTTGAGCACCCTGTTACTGAGACTATCACAGGTATAGATATCATACAGCGAATGATCGAGATCGCAGAGGGTGACAAAATGATCTACTTGCAAGAGGAGATCAAGTTTAGAGGTTACTCTATTGAGTTTAGAGTAAATGCTGAAAATCCACAGATGAACTTTATGCCATCAACTGGAACTATAAAAGAGTATCACACTCCAGGTGGCCCAGGTGTAAGACTTGACACAAGCGTCTATGCAGGTTATACAGTACCTGCAAACTACGACTCAATGATCGGTAAACTTATAGTTTGGGCGATCGACTGGGAGGGTACAGTTAAAAAAGCTAGAAGAGCACTAGATGAGTACCATATAGAGGGCTTTAGCACAAACTTAGGACTTCACAGAGAGATAGTGCGAGACCAAGACTTTATAGATGGTAAATTTACCACAAACTACCTAGATAAGAAGATGGAAGCGTTCAAAATGGGTGCGGAAAGCTCTATCAAAAAAGAGGAGGAGAAGATGTCAATGATCACCTCCCTTATCAACAAGATCAAATCACTAAAAATCTCCACAAGACAGTAGTGCCCCCTTTGGGGTACTGGGTACAACTTTGCCACTATCAAGACTCAACACTGAGCAGTTAGAAGCTGCCACATCATCATACCAGCACAATCTCATAATCGCTTCTGCGGGCACAGGCAAGACATCTACCATAGTGGGACGCATAGCTCATCTGCTAGGGCAGGGAGTGAAGCCAGATGAGATTATGCTACTTACATTTACCAACAAAGCAGCAGCGGAGATGGTGGAGCGAGTAGCTCACTACTTTGGCAAAGAGATAGCCTCACGCATCGAGGCGGGGACATTTCACGCGATCAGTTATAGATGGCTAAAGAGGCGAGATAAAAAGGTGGTGCTAAAACAGCAACGAGAGCTAAAGACACTCTTTAGGAGTGTGCATGAGAAGCGAGTTTTTTCACACATAGATGCAACTGCATCTGCTTATGGAGCTAGCTATCTTTATGATCTATATATGTTTTACCAAAACACAGAGCTTGAGCTAGGTTTTGAAGAGTGGATAGATCTCAACTACCCAGAGCATGAGGGTTTTGCGATGATCTATGCAGATATCGTAGATGAGTTTGAGCTACTCAAGAGCGAGTATGGCTTTTTGAACTTTAATGATCTGCTCTTAAAGTTTAGAGAGCTTTGCTTCAGTGAGGAGTTGCCCTATAAGGAGGTGCTAGTCGATGAATATCAAGACACTAACGCACTGCAAGGGACTCTACTAGATGCGATGAGTCCGCCATCGATCTTTTGTGTGGGGGATTATGATCAGAGTATCTATGCGTTTAATGGTGCGGATATAACCATCATAGGATCTTTTGTCACGAAGTACCCAGATGCTAAGGTTTTTACGCTTAGCAAAAACTACCGCTCAAGTAGAAGCATACTCTCGCTTGCAGAGAGGGTGATAGGGCACAATGATCGCATCTACCCAAAAAAACTAGAAGTAACTAGGCTCTCGCAGAGCGTGGATCCAAGACTGCTCATCTACGAGGAGCTTTTTGAGCAGTATAGGGGGATCGCCTCAATCGTACAGCGTTCATCTACCACAAGAGAGGAGATCGCCATCATCTTTAGAAACAACTCATCAGCAGATGGGATCGAGGTGGCACTAAAAGAGCTAGGCATCGCATGCAAGAGGCGAGGGGGGAGTAGTTTTTTTGATGCGAGAGAGATCAAAGCGGTGCTAGATCTATATACTTTGGCGGTCAATGAGCTAGATATGATGGCGTTTGTGCATATATTTGACTATGCAAAGGGTGTGGGGAGTGCTGTGGCGACGGATCTATACTTAGCCCTTAAAAAGCTAGGTGGCGGGAGCTTTTATGCGGGGCTTTATAGACCAGATCTAAGCATACATAACCCTTTTGAGAAGAAGAAGCAAAACCACCAACTAGGGCTTTTTGATGATATGCTTGAGCTATCAAGTGTGGCAAAGTATGCCAAGCTCGGCTTCAAAGATGAGTTTTTGCAAAATCAGGTCTTAAAACACCCAAAGCTAAATCGTGAAAGTGTTACATTTTTGTACCAGTTTTATAACCTTTTTGCTTCGCTAAAGAGCCTAAAACGCCCACTTGATGTGATCAAAAAGATATCACTCTCGCCACTTTTTGAAAACATAAGTGATCAGCTAGCTACCAAGCGAGCCACTAGAAAAGATATGAGCGTAGATGAGGCTATAAAAGCGGACTCGCTTGATCGCATAAGCAGAAAGATGGCGCTACTAAGTGAGCTAAGTTTGCCTTATGATCAAAGTGAGCGGTTTTTAAATGCGATGATACTAGGCTCAAGCGACTTGACGCAAGGAAGTGGAGTAAACCTGCTAAGTGTGCATGCCTCTAAGGGGCTTGAGTTTGAGGAGGTGTTTGTCATAGATCTGATAGATGGGCGTTTTCCAAACCGCAAACTGATGCAACAAAGTGGCTCACTAGAGGAGGAGCGAAGGCTATTTTATGTAGCAACTACTAGGGCTAAAGATCTGCTCTATCTTAGCTACGCTAAGTATGACAAGCTCAAAAAGCTCAACTTTGTGCCATCGCAGTTTCTCTATGAGGCGTCGATGCTCAAAAAAGATGAGCACTATGCACTGCTTGTAGGTGGAGAGTAGGCGAGGATCTAGAAGATCTCTACTTTTGCACTCGCTATCTTTTGGTAGATGCTTAGGTTTTTTCTAAGTGGTAGCCACTTGACTAGTATGGTAGCTAGTGCCTCCCAGAGGGCTACCCACCCGCCTATCATAACGCCCTCGGAGATTAGCCTATACGCCATATTGTCATGTTCAGAGAGCAAAAACGAGACAAAAATAAGCAAAAACCCTATAAGAAAAAAGATGATAGAGTTTTTTAGACTCTCTTTTGTGCTCTTTTTTTCTAAAAAGATGAGGTATGAAAAGTACTCGCTGATACTGCTTTGAAGCCTCTTTAGCGACTCTTTGCTTAAGGCTTCTTCAAAGTAAAACTGCAAGACAAAAGGTGTCGAGCCGATCTCATCTACACTCTCAAATAGGTACTCTTCTAGCTTGTACTTTAGATCTTTTTTGATAAAAGATGACTTTTTGTCATAGTCCTCGTATAGATCTTCTACTTTTGAGGCAAAAATCTTGATGAGCAAAGCTCCGTTTTTGTCTCTATCGTAGCGGTTTAAAATATGATCTTTCATCTTTGGTCTTTTTGCTTATTTTAACTCTTTCTAGCTTTAAACTTCTCCTCTAGTGCCTTTAGCTCATCGGCGTTTTCTTGTGCCTTTTTGACCACCTCTTCAAATGCAAAACCTTTCATCACAATCTCATAAAGTTTAGGTTTGTCTTTTCGCCAGTTTCGTATAGTCATAGGTGTGACATTTAGTATGCGTGCAATGTCTTGTTGAGTAAGTTTCATATAGTAATGTTAGTCTATTAAATATATAAAGAAAATTCGATAATTATTTGCTATCTATTTATATATAACGCAAACTATTTGCTTTCATTAAGTCTTAATTAGATAATATTTAGCTCAAAAATGCAAAAAAGAGAAAATAGTTATGCCCTTAGAGTTAAAAACACATATAGAAGATCTATTTAAAAGCTCAGATATTTTTAGCGATAGTGAAAAAAATCTGAATATTCCAAAGATTTTGGAAGCTACCCAAAAAGTGGATATTGAACTAATAAAGATTTTAAAAAGTGATGAAAAAGCAAAAAAACAATTTTTTACTCAAATTGAGGATATTTTTGTATTAAATCAAAACAGGCTAATGGAGTTTTTTTCTTTAAATGACTATATGAAAAATGGTTCATACACAAGCTATACAAACAAAATTGGGCTTATAAAAAAAGATAGTTTTATCAAAAAGTTCGATGATGTAGTTTTGGCATATCCTCATAAAGATTGTGTTTTAGAAGGTGGGCAAACAAAAGATGAAGATAAAAGAAAAGAAGTTTTTTATAATGAAATATTAAAAAGCAGTGAAATAGATAGACTTTTTGAACCAAAAGTTTTAACAAATATAAAAAGATACAGCAAAGATAAAATAGAAGATAATCCTATGATGAAAGCAGATGACAATCTGATAATCAAAGGAAATAATCTTTTAGCACTTCATAGCCTAAAAAAGAAGTTTGCGGGAAAAGTGAAGCTCATCTACATAGACCCACCATACAACACAGGAAACGATAGTTTCAACTACAATGACAATTTTAACCACTCAACTTGGCTAACTTTTATGAAAAATAGGCTTGAAGTTGCAAAAGAGTTTTTAAGTGATGATGGAGTTATATTTGTACAGTGCGACCATAATGAACAAGCTTATTTGAAAGTTCTAATGGACGAGATTTTTACTTTTGGTAATTTTGTAAATATTATTTCAGTTAAATCATCTACTCCAAGTGGTGTAAAAACCTCCCATGCTACAAAGAAAATTTTAAAATCTCAAGATTTTATACTTGTATATAAAAAATATAATCTTGAGTTAATCCCACAATATTATAAAAAAGAAAAATGGGATACTCACTATATGTTTTGTATTGAAAATAATAAGCTCGTTAGCTTAGTAGAAGTTTTGAGAAAAAATAAAATTTTGAAAAAAAAAGAAACTATAAAAGATTTTGATATAAAAAAGAAAGATCATAAGAAGTTTTATATAAGTAATGCAGAAAAAATTGTAAGAAAAAGCACCCATGATAATCAAAGAATCAAGAAGTTATGTAATAGTCAATTTAAAGACGAAATATATGAAGAGGGTGACAATAGATATATAAATAATGATATGTTGCAACCAATATCCAAGAGTATTAAGCCAGTTTTTATTGGTCAAAATATAGAAAATGATATCTCTAATTTGCTTTGTGATTTTTGGGAAGATATAGATTTTCAAAATACTCAAAATCAAGGTGGAGTAAGTTTTCCTGCTGGTAAAAAGCCCGAACAATTACTTTACAGAATTATCAGCATGGCAACAAAAGAAAATGATTTAGTTATGGATTTTCATTTAGGAAGTGGTACAACTTGTGCAGTTGCTCATAAAATGAATAGAAGATATATAGGTATAGAGCAAATGGACTATATAGAAGATATTGCAGTACAAAGACTTAAAAAAGTAATAGATGGCGAACAAGGTGGAATTAGTAGGGCAGTAAACTGGAGTGGTGGTGGAGATTTTATTTATGCAGAACTTAAGACCATTGATAATTTTAAAAATAGTGAAATAGGAAAGCTAAATAAAAATCTTGAGTATCTTCCAATAGGTGAGATAGAAGATGAAACTTATAGTATTTCAAAAGAAGAAATAGCAATTAACAAAGCTTTTTATGGAAGTAGCAAATGAGTGAGATACTTTTTAAAGATATTGAAGCAAAGATAAAAGGTAGAGAAGAAGAGGGGAATTTTATAAATATTCCACTTTCAATAAGTGATAATCTAAAGCAATCTTTGAGAGATTATCAAAAAAAAGCCTTAGAAAATTTTATATACTATTTGGATATAAATAAAAAATATCAAGCAATAGAGAACAAACACCTACTTTTTCATATGGCAACTGGAAGTGGAAAAACAAATATTATAGCTTCAACAATTTTGTATCTATATGAAAAAGGTTATAGAGATTTTATATTTTTTGTAAATACTCAAAATATTATCACAAAGACAAAAGAGAACCTTTTGAATAGATACTCACAAAAATATCTATATAAAGAAAGCATAAAAATAGGCAATAAGCAGATAGATATAAATGAGATCACAGATACATTTGATGTATCAAAAAAAGATGATATAAATATACTTTTTACAACTATAAACAAACTTCACGGCGATTTAGAAACGACTATAAAAGAGAACTCTATAACTTATGCTGATTTTAAAGATAAAAAAATAGTTTTAATAGCAGATGAAGCTCACCACTTAAATGCAAATACAAAACAAAAAGATAGCGAAAAAGATTGGGAGAGTACTACAAAAAATCTTTTAAAATCAAATAAAGAAAATATCCTTTTAGAATTTACTGCAACTCAAGATTTAAGCGATGTAAATATAGCTTCAAAATACAAAGATAAGATAATCTATGATTATGCACTTAAAAAATTTAGAGATGATGGATATAGTAAAGATATAAAACTAATAAGCGATAATCTAAGTGATATTGAAAGAATGCTTCAAGCAGTGATGATTAGTGAATATAGAAGAATTATTGCAAGTGAAGTTTTAAAAAAGGTTATAAAGCCTGTAATTTTGTTTAAGACTGTTAAAAATACTAAAAATATAGATAGTGCTTATGAGGAATTTATAAAACTTATAGAAAATCTATCTAGCAAAGATATAGAAAATATATTTGCAAAATCTAGCTTGGAAGTTATAGTAAAACTAAAAGAGAAGATAAAAGATATAAATAGTTTTATAAATGGTATTAAATATGGATTTAAAAAAGATTCTTGTTTGGTAATTCACTCAAACACAAAAGATAAAGAGGAGAAACTAAAATATTTAAATAGTTTAGAAGATGTAAATAATCCAATAAGAGCAATCTTTGCAGTTGATATTTTAAATGAGGGTTGGGATGTTTTAAATCTTTTTGATATCGTAAAGCTTGATGAGGCAAAAAAGAGTTCAAAGAGTACCATAAGTGAAGCTCAGCTGATAGGGCGAGGTGCAAGGTATTTTCCATTTGATTATGAAGATTATGACAAATACAAAAGAAAATTTGATAAATATCCAAGCGAAGATGCAAAAATACTTGAAGAGATCTATTTTCATAGTATAAATCAAAGTGAATATATAAGTGCTATACGAAAAGAACTTGTAAAAATTGGGCTTATAGATGAGAATGAAGATAGCTATAAAACAGTGGAATTAAAAGTAAAAGAGCAGTTTTTAAATAGTGATTTGTACAAATATGGATATATTTTTACAAATAAGCAAATAAGTCAAGATAGAACAAAAATAAACACAATTGCTGATTATATAAATTCATATAAAACTCAAAAATTTAAAATAGATAATCAAAGCAGAGAGTTAAAGGTTTATTATGAAGATGATGAAGTTGTGCAAGATAGTGACTTTAAACATACAGCTAAATTTAAAATAAATGAAATTGACAAAGATATAACTAGAGTTGCTATAAATAAAAAACCATTTTTTTATTTTTCAAGCTTAAAAAAATATTTTCCAAATTTGAAAAGTATAGATGAGTTTATTGGTAGTAGCAACTATTTGGGAGGTGTAGAGTTTGTGTTTCATACTTCAAGAGAGTTTTTTCTTGATGTCGAGATAAAAATAGAGTATATTTTAAAAGTTTTAGAAAAATTAGAAAAAGAGATTTTGAAAAATAGCAATAGCAAAATTGGAAGTTTAAGATTTTATCCATACAGAATAAACTTAAAAATACCAGCAAAAAAACTACTAAAACAAAAAGATAGTAGTGCTAAAATATCAAGAGTTGAAGATTGGTATATTTTTGAACCGCATGAATGCACAACTGAGGAACAGCATTTTGTAGAGTTTATAAAAGGTGTAATTCCAAATTTACAAGAAAAATATAAAGATATAAAATTAATAAGAAATGAAAAATCATTCGAGATTTATAGTTTTGATAAAAAAACAGATGGAGCAAGATTTGAGCCTGATTTTATCTTGCTTTTAGAGGATAGTAAAAAAACAATTCATCAAATATTTTGCGAACCAAAGGGAAGTCATTTAATAGAGTTTGATAAGTGGAAAGATGAGTTTTTAAGAGATATTACAAAGTGTACAAATGAAAATAAGATTTTACTAGAGAGTGTAAATCGTGATGGTTTGGAACTTTATGAGAGTAGATTTTATAAGATTTTGGGCTTACCTTTTTATAACTTTGAAAATGAAAGTGGTTTCAGAGAGGAATTTGAGAAGCTACTAGCTTGATCTAGCTCTTTTTATCACATCTCTTGCGACTGCGTGGGCACTTGCCCACGCAAAGGCGAAGTTGTAACCTCCGCGATCTCCCACGACATCGAGAGCTTCGCCACATATATAGACGCGGTTGTTTCTCTTTGCTCTTAGTGTTTTGGGATCAACTTCGCTAAGAATAACTCCTCCGCCACACACTTCGGCGTGCTTGAAGCCGTGAGTTTGTGAGATCTCAAACCTTAGATCTTTGATGAGGTGTGCTATGCGTTTGGAGCTTTTTGCATCTATTTGCTTAGTCTCGCCAACTACCACGCTAGCCACCTTGTGTGGCAAGATTGAGCTAAGTATGCTAAGAGGAGGCAAGGAAGTCTCCTTAGCGGCTCTTTGTAGATGCCAAGCTAGCTTTTGAGTTTCAAGTGATGGCAGTAGATCTATATGCATCTCTACACTTCTCTTTTGCTCTAGTGCAAGGCTTGCTTTTTGGGAGAGATCAAGTGTGACAAGCCCACTTAGTCCGTAGTGGGTAAAGAGCAGATCTCCGCTTTTAAAGCCTGCTTTTTTGCCATCTACTACTAGCAAAGCAGTTGTGTTTAGTCTTACTCCACTCATCTTTTTGGGTAGATCTGAGGTGGTGTGAAGTTGCACAAGTGCTGGGTAGGGTGAGACTAATTGGCACCCAAGATCTGCTAATGGTGTATAGGCTTCATCGCTTCCCGTCGCGGCTTTGCTTCCTGTGGCAACTACTACTAGATCAAAGCTAGCAAGTAGTGGATCTAGCGAGGTTATGGGGTGGTTTGTGAGTAGCTCTACACCTAAGATCTGAGCATGCTCTATGAGTGTATTTGCTACGCTTTTTGCCTCGTAGCTGATGGGAAACACCCTGCCATCAGCGACTACATCAAGCAGTAGCCCCAGAGACTCAAAAAACGCTCTCTGTTTGGAGTAGCCAAACTCTTGTAGTATGTTTTTTACTAGATCTTGATCGCTTGAGTGGTAGTTTGAGGCTTTTATATCTATATTTGTGATGTTGCATCTGCCATTACCTGAAGCTAAGATCTTGCTAGCACAGCGTGAGCTAGCCTCAAACACGCTAGCCTTGGCGCCTGCTTTGGCACACATAATGGCACAAGCAAGCCCACTCGCACCACCCCCAACGATCGCTACTCTCATAGTGAAACGATTTTGGCACCATACCCGCCAAGTTGCGGTGGAGCATCGCTAAAGCCTCGTACTTTTGGGTGAAGCTTCAAAAACTCCTTCACAGCATACGCGAGCTTACCCGTACCTATGCCGTGATAGATTATCACCTCGTCCCACCCATTTAGCAGAGCATCGGAGAGAAACTTGTCTAGCACCTCGGTTGCTTCCTCGGCTCTTAGTCCATGCAGATCGCACTTTAGCCCCGCCTTTTTCTCCACTTCGACTTTATGACTAACACTAGTGGGTTTTACGCTCTCTTGCTTGCGAGAGACTAGATCTTTGAGCTTGACGCGAAGTCGCATACCACCCACCTCGACAAACGCCTCATCTTTACCACTAAGAGCCACTATGACGCCCTTGCCACTGCGGTACTTGATAGGATCGCCCACCGCGAAGCTCTGCGTAGTTTTTGGCTTGATCGCCTCTTTTTTGGGAAGCAGGGCGTTTGCGATGTTTAGAGCTTTGTGGATCTCTTTTGGGTCGTTTAGTTTTGCAGCGGTTTTTGCCTCCGCGATCGCCTTGTTGTACTCACCAAGCAAGCTAGATCTAAGAGCTTTTAGCTCCTCTTCATCTCTGCTTCTCTGCTCTTTTAGGCTTAGCTCTCTTTTTTCTAACGACTCAAGCCTCTCATCTACTTTTGCGATCTTTTGCCTAAGCTCCCTCTCTAACGAGCTTCCTCGCTCTATGAGGGCGTTTAGTCTCTCGCTCTGCTCGCCGTAGATCTTCCTAGCCTCACTCACTATACCGCTTGGGATCCCATATCTGCTAGCGGTCTCAAATGCGTAACTTTTGCCGATGATCCCGCTTAGAAACTCATAAGTCGGTCGGCGGTTCTCTTCGTCATAGATGGCAGCTAGAAGCTCTACATCATCGCGGTCTGCCATAAGTGAAGCGAGGCGTTTATGGTGAGTGGTGATGATGATCTTTTGATCTCGCCTCACTAGCTCATCAAGCATCGCTTTAAATAGTGCCGCCGCCTCGTCGCTGTCAGTTCCTAACTCGATCTCATCGACGCCTATAAGGGCATCTCTTAGGCTAAATGCTGTGCTAAACTCCTGCATACGACCAGCAAATGTCGATATATCGTTTTTGACACTTTGCGGATCGTCGATGATGGCTAGAAGCTTTTTAAAGCTTCCGATGCTTGAGTTGCGAGCGTTAAGTTTTTGTGGGATTATATGTTTTGCCATAAACGCAGCACTTAGCAGCGACTTAAGTAGCATCGTCTTTCCGCCAGCATTTACGCCTGTGATCATCAGTATGTTTTTGCTAAAGTCCACGCTCACGCTCTTGGCGTTTTGTAGTGCAGGGTGGACAAACTCGCTTAGCGTGATGTTTGAGTGCTTAGCAGATCTTATGATACTTAGATCTCTACTTTTTGCAAACAAAACCCTAGCTTGGTAGGCGTCAAGTTTGTCAAACTCCCTATCTATAAATGCTATAAAAGGTAGCAGGGCGGTGAGTTTAGCCGAGAGTGTTTTGGCGTAAGAGTAGAAGATCTGCTCTCTTGCTTGAGTGATCTCGCTAAGGGTAGATCTAAGCTTTGCTACGCTTTGAGGCGTGACATAAAACCCGCCACCGCTACTACGACCAATGATTGAGCCTGCTAGCACATGGTTAAACCCGCCTCGCACCAAAAGTGCCTCTTGCTCATTGATGTAGTGGATCTGTGTGTCGATGAGGTAGGGCGAGAGTTTGGCAGAGTGGATCTGACGCCTAAGAGTCTCTGCAATGTTAGATCTGATCTCTTTGGTTTTAGCTGATAATATAGCTAGATCAGCATCAAGATCCTCGTTAAATCTACCATCTTCTAAGAAGTGCTTCTCTACTTCTACAAACTCCTGCGGGATCTCGATTTTTAAAAACCACTCGCCGAGTTTGCCATCAAGCTCGCGGTTTTTGAAGTAGCGAAAGTAGCGGACTACTTTTATGATCTCATAGATATCTTCAAACCATAGCACGCCTAGTTTTTTTAGGTGTAGTTTGATAGTGCCGAAGCTTTTTACCTTTGGTGGGGCATTAAACTCAAGGCGATCTAGCTCATTTATGAAGCTAAAGTGGATATTTGCATCACCCTCTATGTGTAGAGGAGCCTCGCTCCTAGCAAAAAACGACCTAAAGTAAGCTATATGCTCACTAAGGTCAAGCTGTGCTATAAGCTTGCTAGTCGCACTTACTTGCACTAATCATCACTCCGCTATGAGGGGAATCTTTCTTGCCTATGAAGGTATAAGTACCTACACTTAGTCCAAAATGCTCACTGCTAACCTCTACACCATCACAGATGAGCTTTTCGCCTTGGTTGAAGCGGTTGGCGACATCTAAGATCTTGCTCTGTTTTTGATCAGATATGTTGTTATAGACAAACGCTAGTGCCACTACGGCTAAAAGTAGGGCGGTAACAAGTGACTTTTGTTTGGTGTCTAGCTCTGTAAAGTAGTGAAGTACCAAAAAAACTAGCAGTAGGGCGATGAGTGCAATAGCGTAGCCCATTATGCACTCCCTCTGATCTGGTATGTTAGATCACCTGCACTAAAGCCGACGATAAGCCCGCTATCTAGGCTCTTTAGTTTGGTGCTTCCATGAAGCAGATCGATACTCTCGCCATCTCGCTTGATGCGATCAGCTAGCGTTGGGTTGTAGCGAGCAAAAAGTTCCTTGAAGTCTATCTCACGACTAGACTCGCCTGCGGAGTAAACAGGCAAAATGATAAGCTCATCAGCTCCCTCAAAACAGCTGATAAACTCATCGATGTTGTCGATGGTTCGTGAAAACTTGTGCGGTTGCCAGATGGCGGTGATGCGATCAAGCCCTCTTAGGCGAGCATACTCTTTGATGGACTCCAGAGTCGCTCTGATCTCGGTTGGGTGGTGGGCGTAGTCATCGATGATGACGCTATTGTCTTTAGATCCAACGATATCGAAGCGTTTTTTGATACCCCTAAAGTTTAAGATCTTAGATCTAACCTCTTCTATGTTCATAGACTCGCTTGCTGCAAGTATGGCTAGCGAGGCATCGAGTGCTATATGTCTGCCAAAGCCCCACACCTCAAAAACACCTAGATCTTTGAGGCGAAAGCGGGTGTGTGGTTCGCCATCTTTTAGAGTGTACTCTATCTCACTGATGTCACGGCTTGGGTAGAGCCACGACGCTTCTACTTCGCCAACTAGGGTGCTAAGAAATGGATCTTCAGCATTTAGCACACGACACACTGCACTTTTGATGAAGCTTTTGTAGCTCTCATAGAAGCGTTCATAGTTGTAGTCGTAGTACTCCATATGCTCTGGTTCGGCGTTTACTACGATGGCACAGTGCGGGTTGGAGTTTAGAAAACTTCCATCGCTCTCATCAGCTTCAAAGATCATCACAGAGCTATCTTTTTCATAGCGGACATTTGAGCCAAACTCCTTTGCCTCTGCTCCTATGATAGCTGAACCGTGCATAATGGAGGCTAGTATGGCAGTGGTTGTGCTTTTGCCATGTGCTCCTGCGACAGAGTAAACCTGCTTTTTGCCTAGTAGATCCAAAAGAGCTTCTCTGCGAGCAAGCACCTTTATGCCTCGCTTTTTAGCCTCTAGCACCTCTGGGTTATCTGCTGCGATGATAGCAGAGTGGATCACTAGATCTTGATCTTTTATGGCACTTGCGTCGTGCGGGATAGTTGTGGTGATGCCAAGAGAGGCGACACCCTCTGTGATGATGCTCTTTTTTATATCAGAGCCACTCACCTCATGCCCTAGGTAGTGCATATACTTTGCAAGCCCTGAAATGCCGATCCCGCCGATCCCAATAAAGTGTATTTTCATAGTGTCCCTAGTTTTTAGTATGGTACAAGCAAATAGTATGCCTAATCATCGGCAAGCTCCTCAAGGCACGCCACTTCACCCTCTGAAACTCTACAATACTTTGAGCCGTGATCAAAGCTTATCATATATGGACGCTCCTGCATATCGAGTGTGAGTGCCACCTCTTCGATGCGTTTTAGCACCTTAAGAGTCTCATCTTTTGTGGTGTGACTACTTAGATCTGCTGGTATATCATCGACCATGATCTCAAGAAGGCTCTCTTGAGGGTTTTTTGACTGCAATATATACTCCATAGTTGCCTGTGAGTCAAGCCGTGGAAGCCTATAAAGCAAGATGTAGTAGGTGTTGCTTAGTTGAGCCATCTTGTTTTTGCTCAGTTGCTTCATAAGTGCTTTTGAGAAGCTACATAGCGGATCTACAAAGACAAAAACCTCACTATCTTTGCCCTTGCCAAGAGTGATGGCATACTCTTTTAGAGCATCAAGATCTGCCTTTGGTTTCTGCGAAGCTGGGATCTCTTTGGCGAGTGCAAAGCTAGCCAAAAGTGCTAGTAGTAGAAGTAACTTTTTCATTTTTGCTCCTTTTTGTTTGCGAGGTTAAACTTTTGCGATATAAGCTCGCCCTCGGCGTTAAAGTATAGATAGTATAGCAGATCTTTTTTTACCTCAAAGCCTGCAAGATAACGAAGTGCAAGTGTGGCTTCGAGTGAGGCTATGTGCATCACCATCGGAGCGGTTACGCCATTTGGTGCGTGTGAGCTTAGGCGAAAAAGATCTCTGTAGCTTGAGTGCTCAAAAAACGCCACCATACCGTGAAACGCCTCAACTGTGCCGTGGATCCAAGGTGTGCCTTTTGCTCTTGCGTACTCATCGATCTCGCGACGCACTTCAAGGTTATCGGTCGCATCTATGATGAGATCAAAGCTTAGATCTGCTTTGGTAAACTCGCTAAAGTAGCATTTGTGAGCTACTACTTTGACAAACTCGCATCTTGCTTTGATGCGTTTGGCGTTTATTTCCGCTTTGTTTTTGCCCACATCATCAAGAGTAAATGCGATCTGGCGGTGGATATTGTGTCTTGTGATAGTGTCAAAATCCACCAAATGGATCTCACCCACACCACTAGATCCTAGTGCATAACCCATAGAGCTACCAAGCCCGCCTGCCCCAACTACAAGCACCTTTTTATCTTGCAAGCTTAGTTGAGTCTCTTTACCCCATAGCTGGATCTGCCTTGTGAAGTACTCAAGCATCTTGACGCCTCTTTATAGCTTGTGCAAATCGCCAAGATCTCCTTGCGTAGGTCACTTCAGCTCTGTCAATCTCACCGATGAGAAGCTCCTCTTTGTTGCCTAGATGCTCTAGCAGTTCGCCGTGAGGTGAAGCGAGTATCGAGTCACCATAGAAGCTCCATACTTCATCAGCGTCTCTGTACTCGCCGATGCGATTTGCCCGCAAGATGTAGCAGTTATGGGTAAAAGCTCTAGTAAGTAGAAGTGCTTCCCATCTCTTGTATGACTCAAATGTGCTAACACTCGGTGCTAAAATGCAGTGCACGCCCTTAAGGTTTGCAAAGATCTCATCAAAGTGAAGCTCAAACCCGCTAACTATGGCAAACTTAACGCCATCAACTACAAAAGTTGGCACTCTTTTTAGTGGTGCTACTTCGTTGGCAAAGTAGCTCTCTTCGTTCCAGTGTGGGTAGTTTATGAGGATCTGTTGATCATAGTAGCGAGTGGAGTCTGTGCTAAATTTTGCTACGCTTTTGTAGATCTTGCCCCTTTTTACTCTTAGAAGTGGTGCGACTATGGTTATACCATATAGTTCACTAAGCTCTTGCAAAACTCTGCTTTGAAAGCTTGCCTGCTCACTTATGAGATCTACGCTTAGCCCTGCAAGCTCTTTGAAAAATGGGTTTAGTATATATTCACCAAGGAGTAGCACCTTGACACCATTTTTGCTAGCTATGCGAAGGTAGTTATAAAACTTCGTAGAGCTCATACCTTGCGAGCTAAGTTGCAAAGCAGCTATTTTCACCTATTGCTCTTTATCTGTGAGATCTTTAGTTCAGCATTTTCAAGCATCTTGCTAGCTTCATCAAGCTCTTTTATACCGCTCTCATAAGCTGCTATACTCGCTTCTAGCGTTAATTCTGGGTTTTGAAGATGCGAGAGAAACTCTCTTGCTTTTTCTAGTTTTTGCTCAAAATCTAGTTCGTTATCACTCATCATTATCCGCCGCATGTGATTTTAAAAACTCAAGCATCATCACCTCTACTGTGGAGAGTGTGTCGCCCATAGGATCATCACTTATGATGAGTTGGTTTTGCTGGTAAACATTTGCAAATGTCATAACTCTCTGCTCGCCTCGGCGTGCCATCACCTCTTGAGATAGTATAAAGTTTATGCTTATAGCCATCTCATCTTCAACCTCTTTGGCGGTGATCTCAACTATAAGATCTACTGGATCCCTTTGGTTGAAGACAAAGCCGTTAGCACCTAGCGTAGAGAGTATGAGGCTCTTTACCTCATCTCTCTCCTCGCTACCCATAAATGGTGTGCGACTATCGATATAGACAGAGAGGTTGTTTATGTGATCTAGCGTAAACATAGAGTCAGCTCTTAGCGAGCTAAGCAAAAGTGCCAAAAAAAGAAGTAGCTTTTTCATCTCTTAAACTCCGCTAGAACTTTTGTTAGCTCAAGCTCAAACTCGCGTTTGTTCATATAGGTGCTGATCTCATAGAAGCTTTTGGCAGTTTTTGGATCTATAAAGTAGATAGCAGGTATGAGTTTGGCGTTAAACTCCGCTGGAAAGCTCTCTTTGTCGTGTACTTTATCGACAACTATCGCCTTGAAGCTTGCTTTTACTTTGGCTATAACTTGCGGATCTTCTAGGACTTTTCGCTCTAGTTTTTTACACCATGGGCAGTAGTCAGCAACCACCAAAAGCATAAGTGGTGAGTTGCTATCTCTGGCACTTGCTAGTGCCTTTTGGTAGTTTCTCTCATAGCCAGCTGTGGTGGCAAACTCATCGATCTGTGCGGCATTTAGAGTAAATATAAATGCTAGTAAAACAACTAAAACTCTCATGGCTAGCCCTCCAAAATCTTTTTTATCATAAAGTCAAACTTCTCTACCTCCACCAAAAAAGCATCGTGCCCATAGTCGCTTGCTATCTCGGTATAGCTAAAGTTAGTGTTGCCAATACTCTCAAGCGTAGAGGCTATATGCTCCATCTCACTTGGTAAAAATAGTATATCATCTCTAAAGCTAATAAGGTGCAACTGCGTTTTGATCCTGCTTAGTGCATCTTCAAGTGAGTCGTAGCCGTAGGAGAGATCGTAAATATTGATCGCTTTCATGATGTAGATATATGAGAGCGGATCAAACCACTTTGTGAAGTTGTAGCCGTTATACTCAAGGTAGGTCTCAACTTGATACTTGCCAAAAAGCTCAAACATTCCATCTGTACTTCTATACTCTCTGCCAAATTTGCGACCCATCGAGCTAGGTGAGAGGAAGCTTATATGTCCCGCCATTCTCCCCACCGCCATACCTGCAAGCCCGCTTGAGTGGATCTCATCTGGATCGTAGTAGCCATCTTTGAAGAGTGGATCACGAAGGATCGCCTCTTGCGAGATCTTGTTAAATGCGATCGCCCATGGTTGCGTGGCGTGCGTAGTAGCAAGTGCGATCACTTTTTTAGCGAAGTTTGGGTAGGTTGTAGCAAACATTAAAGCCTGCATACCGCCCATAGATCCGCCTATAATCATCTCTAGCGAGTGGATACCTAAGCGATCAAGAAGCACTCTTTGGGCTTTGATCATATCTTTTATGGTGATGACGGGAAACTTGTAGCGATATGGCTCTATGGAGGGGAGTTTTGGGCTAAGAGGTCCTGTGGATCCAAAACAGCTACCTATGACATTTGTGCAGATGACGAAGTAGCGATCTGTATCGATCGCCTTAGCACTTCCTATGAGGGCGTCCCACCAACCAGCTTTTTTCTCACCCTCATAGACTCCCGCACAGTGGTGTGATCCTGTAAGTGCGTGGCAAACTAAGATAGCATTGTTTTTCTCATCATTAAGAGTGCCATAAGTCTCATAGGTTATGTCGTATGGCTCTAGGATTCGCCCACTCTCAAGGTAGAGTGCACTTGTAAAGTGTTCTGTTTTGGTTTCAAGCTTTAGTGACAAATCTTAATCTTTTTTGCGTAATTTTATCTAAAAAAGTTTAGCTACTGCTTTTATATGCGTAGTGCTATCTGGTTTTAGCCTAAGTTCACGCTCATATATCTCTTTGCCATCAACAAGCCAGTGATCAAACCTCTCATCATTGCACACTACTTTTATGGGTAGTTTTTTAAAATATTTGCCACTAAAGTTTTGCTCTAGTTTGAGTGAGTTTAGATCTAGCTTTAGATCTGTCTCTATATTTAGATCATAAGTGCCACCTAGATCAAAGTGTGCTCTTAGTTGCTCTATCTGTTTTGATGGGCGTTTATAGAAAAACTTGACTAGATCATCTATGCTTTTGTGCCAATGCTTAAGTGAGGAAGGGGCACTCCATCTACGGATATGTTCACTCATCTCTGAAGCTATTTGATCTCTCGCTTTTGTGAAAAAACTCTCTAGCCTTGATGGCTCAAAGTAGCTATTTAGCAGATCGCTAAAACGCACTATAAACTCCTCTTTGAAGCGAGGATTTTCTAGCATAGATCTTAGCAGTATAGTTGCCCACTCATACTTTTCTTCACCGCTTTTGTAGGTTGTTGCGTGTTTGATGCCATCAAAACTAGCACTATTTTGTGCTGCTTGATCGGTGTCATAGAGGATCCATCGCCACTTGCCATCTGTGTAGCCACTTTCTGTGATAGGGTGCTGGGCAGTTCCGCGGTATCTCCAGTACGCGACATTGTTGTGTGGCCAGTCATCGTTTGCTATGTAGATCTGAGCGATCTGATACTCCATAAAACTATCAAGATCTACTTTTGAAGCTACTTCATCGTAGAACTCATCACTTCTCTTATTGGCATTTTTGACAAACTCTACTAGCTTATCCCACTCCACTCTGTCGCCATTTTTGATCTCATCAGCTTTGATAAAGTCTATCTTTTTAGATGGTAGGTTATATTTTGATGCTATAAATGTGTTATCTATGCGATCTCGTGCGTTTAGTATGCCGTTGTACTCGCCATTTATAAATGATGCGTAGGAGCGGTAGCGTTGAGTAGTAAAGCTTAGATCTGCTAGAGATGCGTGCAGTGCGGCATCTAGTATAAATGAGTTTCTACACTCTTGACCACCATTTCTAAAAACAAGTCGCTCTTTTTTTATGGTGCTACCATCGCCAAAGACATCAAAGTCCAGTCCACTTTTTGGCGGATAGACTCTGATGGATTTAGATCTTTTACCAAGTGTGGTTGAGCCATTTGGTTTTAGGCGGATATCTTTTGTGGTTAGAGCCTCGCCATCTATGAGCGTTATGGAGGCATTAACGGCCTTGTTTGTCTCTCTTTTCCAGTTGGCTCCTAGCTTGCTTTTGGCATCGCTCTTTCTTGCTCCACCGCTTGCAATCCACTCATCATAATCCACTCCCGCCACAAAAAAGCCATCATAGTAGTCATAAAGTAGCCTCTCATCGACACTAAAGTTTACTATGGGTAGTTTGGAGCGAGTAGCTCTATCTATGAAGTAGATTTTGCTCACCACTTCGCTTTGTGAGCCATTTAGATCTACGCTCATAGCTCTAACGGGTGTGCCTTTGTATAGATACTCCAAAGGCTCTTTGTAGTCTAGTGTTATGGTTGGTATATAGAGGATATTGCCCGTGTGAGCGGTGTCTATATGGCTAACATAACGCCTATAATTTCGCACCATCTTGTTTATGCCGCGGTTTAGCTTCTCTATGATGATATTTATGGATCTATATAGACTATTTTGCCAGCTATCTTTGCTTAGAGGTGTGGGGAAGTAATCCGTGTCGTAGTCATAAGTAGTTAGGATCTGCGATATACGATCACTCTGAGATGTGCGATCTTTTATAGCTATGGGGCTAGTGTAGAGGTGTGTTTTGTACTCATTTTGAAGCAGCTCGCCCTCAACTTTTATGGCAGGTGGTTGAGCGTAGCGGTTTTTGTAGCTATATGTTTTGCCATTAAGATTTTGCACATCTGGCGTAGATCCATCAAGTGTGTAGTAGATCTTGCCACTGCTTTTTAGCTCCAACTCAAACTCATCTGCATAAAAACCACTCTCATGTGAAAAGCTAACACCACTAGCTAGAAGCGAGAGGGTGGCTAAAAGAAGTAGTAAAAAGTGTCTCATCACGCTACCTTAGTATGGAAGTTTTGAAAATATTTGCGTATGATGGGGCTAAAGCGGTTGTTTACTTTAGGGTATTTGAGCAGGTTTATACCTATGCAGTACTTTGAGCATAGGCTTACGCTTCTAAGCCCCATAGATCTTAGTTTTGCATCGCTTGGGGTGCTAAGATCTGGTGATTTTACCTCAATGATCCATCTATGTGGATCTAGTGCGATTATATTTTGATCATCATAGTATGTTATGTTGTTATCTATGGTTATGCGTTCTTCTTGCTCTTTTGAGACAAGTGTGAAGCGTCTATAATCAACCCTTATACTCTGCTTTAGCTCAGGCAGACTTAGATCTGTATAGTGTGAGTTGAGCGTAGATAAAAAGAAGCGTTTTAGGCTCTCGTTGGGGCTTGTTGTTATCTCATCTTTGGTTAAGTTTACTCTATATTTTTGTGTGCTATTTCTAAAACCTTTGAGCTTTACTTCAAAGAAGTGTTTGTCTGTTTGGGCGTAGCTTCTATATCTGATCTTGTATCTGCGACGACGGTTTTGGTTGTGATCGCGGTGAGTTTTAAACCCATCTGTATCGAGATAGTTGCTCACATAGTCAAACTCTCTTTTGCCATCTATCTCAAGTATATAAAACTCATCGATGATGGAGTATAAAAACTCCTTAAGCTCGTCGCTTGAGAGGATATATTTGTTATCTTTTCGATCCATCAGTTCAGCTTTGCTATTTAGTTCAGCAAGGCTTATAGGCTCAAACTTTTTGATAACACTCTGCATAGACTAAGCTTCTACTCGGTAGTTCACTTCTGCACTCACCACTTCGGTGATATAGTTGATATTTAGGATTCTAACGGCTATGACTTTGACGCCTAAACGGTTTGAAAACTCTCTTAGTAGTGCATCAGGGTTGCTTACTACATCATCTGGTATGTGATCAAGCTCAACTCTCATCTGACTAACAGTTTTTAGTACTTTTGGGTGATCTATGGCGTATGAAGCGACAAGAACGATAGAGAGTATGAGTAGAACCATAAGTAGCGAAGTGCCATCAACTGAGGTGATGACAGCTATGGAGATACTGCCAAAAAAGTAGGCGATGTCTGATTTGTTGATCTGCTCACTTCTTAGGGTAAAGAGTGCTAGTATGGCAAATAGCCCAAAACCAGTGGTGATCCCAAAATCGACACTTGAGAGGATCGAGAGTACCGCAAAGGTGAAGATGTTAAAGAGTGATGCCGAGATAACCGTCTCTTTTCGCTTATAGCGAGGGTAGTAGATGGCAAAAAGTAGGGCAAGAACAAAGATAAGATCTATGATAAATCTAGCAAAAAGCTCAAAACCAAAATGCAAGAGGATCCTTTAGCTTGAAAATTGTGAGTATTATATATTAACAATGCACAAGACTAGATTAGTTCAAGTGCATTTTTCATATCTTCTATGAGGTCACGACTGCTCTCAAGTCCACAAGATATGCGGATAAGTCCAGCAGGAACACCACAAGCTATAAGCTCATCACCACTTAACTGCTGATGTGTTGTCGAAGCGGGGTGAGTTACGATCGACTTTGAGTCACCTATGTTTACAACAAGTGAGTAGATCTTTAGTGCATCTACAACCTTGATGGCATCATCATAGCTTGCTAACTCAAAGCTAAGTAGCCCACTTCCTAGCGTATCTTTAAAGTATTTTTGAGCATTTTTGTAGTTTGAGTTGCTCTGAAGAGATGGGTAGTTTACCTTTTTTACTTTTGGGTGCGACTCCAAAAACTGTGCCAATGCTAAGGCGTTTTTGGAGTGTTCGTGCATACGAAGATGAAGAGTCTCAAGCCCTTGTATGAAGAGCCATGAGTCAAAAGGCGATGGAGCAGCTCCAAGGTCACGAAGTAGCGAGAGTCTTGCTCTTAGGGTAAATGGAGGAAGTGGCACTTCGCTATATACTAGCCCGTGGTAGGACTCATCTGGGGTGTTAAACTCATCGTAGCGAGGATTGTTTTTGAGCTTGTTTACAAGATCAACTCTCTCAACTATGATCCCACCGATAGCTAGTCCTTGCCCTGTGGTGTATTTGGAGGTGCTATGAACTGTGATGTCAGCTCCATGCTCAAAGGGCTTACATATAACAGGCGTAGCAACGGTGTTATCTACGATGGTTAGTATCCCTTTTGCGTTTGCGATCTCACATATGGTAGCGATATCTGCTACATCTATGCTAGGGTTTGTAAGGGACTCAAAAAAGATAGCTTTTGTCTTCTCATCAAGCAGAGATCTCATCTCTTCTATGTTGTGAACATCAAAAAACCTAGCCTCGATACCAAAGCGTTTTAGAGTGTGTCTAAGCTGTGTTAAGCTTCCGCCGTAGAGCTGTTTTGCACACACTACATTATCGCCTGCTTTTGCCACATTTGCTATGGCGTAAAATGAGGCACTCATACCACTTGATGTAGCAAGTGCAGCAGCACCACCCTCAAGCGAAGCGAAGCGTTTTTCTAGTACATCGGTGGTTGGGTTGTTTAGTCTTGTGTAGATGTTGCCAAGCTCGCGAAGTGCAAATAGATCTGCAGCATGAGCCGCACTTTTAAACTCATAAGCGGTTGATTGGTAGATAGGAACTGCCATAGTTCCTTGTGCATCTTTTGTATAGCCTGCGTGTATAGCTAATGTTTGAAAATCCATTTTGCCCTCTTTAGATAAAATTGCGTCATTTTACCTAAAAGATGGCTTAGTTTATGGTTAAATTATATAGTTAGCTCTTCAATCCACTTCTGCATAACTATGGTTAGATCATCTTTTGGTGCTTCCATAAAGTCTATACAGAAGCGATCTTCAAACTCACTCACACCTATGCTTCTAGGGCGAACTGCTAAGATCTTTGTTGTTGGGATCGCTTGCCCGAAGCAAAATATAAGATTTTTGGCATCAAGCAGACCCTCTAGCATAGCACCGCCAAGCTTTTTGGTGTGTGAGTAGTGATCAAAAGTAGCTATATAAGTTGCCACTTTATGCTCATCGACCTTAGCTTTTAGTGCTAAAAGCACCTCATCAGCACTCTTAAGCGAAGTGCTACTTTTTGCTATCTCAAAGCTAAAAACTGGGTATTTGTCTAAAAAATTTGTCTTGATCATATTTACTCCTCTATACAGATCTCTTTTTTACTCATATGAAGCAGTGTTTGGTATGTTACGATGGCTATGATGATGGTAAGTGCAACTATATTTAGGTATGCAAAGAGTAGCAAAAATGCTCCACCCTCCATATGATACATGATCATTGAGCTAATCGCCATCGCCGCAAGTGGGAAGACAAAAGCCCACCACGATATGAAAAACTTGATCTTTATGAAGTTTTTATACATAAATGCAACTAAGAGTGTGAAAAATATAGCTAAGTTAAAGAGCACAAGAGCAAAGGTGTCAATAACTGAAAACATCTTGAAGTAGGCTATAAAGCCAACCGCAGGCGGTGCTATGAGAATGAAGAGCGTTGGCATAAACTTTACTGCTAGCTGGTTGTGAAAGATGATGCGGTTTAGTAGTATGGCAAAAAGCACGAACCAAAAGAACATACCAACGCTAAAAAAGTATAGAAGTAGGGCGTTATCAACAAGTCCAACGCCTCCAACAGGGGCTAGAACATTGCCCACTATGGGTATAAACCACGCGGGGTTTGAGTGCTCTATGAGCTGATTTTTGTTGATCCAAAATCTAACTGTGTACATAGTTAGATAGAAGTGCATCGCCGCACCAGCGTACCAAAAGATCGCACTAAAGGTGTGGTTTAGTGCCTCGTAGATGATAGCTAGCATAAGAAGCGATATAGAGATCGCAGCAAAAAAGTTTATGCGAATAGGGTGGTTGAACTCATTTTTAACAGCTTCTGGGTAGCGGATAAGTTTAAGTATATAAAAAAATGAGACAACTAGAAAAACCGCAGTAGTAAGCACCGCAAAAAAAGTACCTAAGAAGCTTGGAAAACCTAGCCAAATAGCTGCTTTTTGGTATGCAATAGTGAGTCCACTAAGACCCATAATGATGGCATACATCATAATGGGGAAATGTTTTAGTCTCTTTAGCTCAATAGTCTGCACTTTATGCCTACCTTTTATTATATCAATTTATAAGATTGATAAAATTTTACAATATTATCCTTAATAATTGATAAAAGGTATCAACATAGAGCTTTACATATAGTAGTTTGGTGCCTCTTGAGTGATGATGACATCATGAACATGACTCTCTTTTAGTCCCGCACTTGTCATCTCTATAAACTCCGCTTTTTGCCAAAGAGTAGCTATATCTTTGCTTCCGCAGTAGCCCATAGAAGATCTAAGCCCGCCCATCATCTGATGCACAATGCCTGCGATAGTTCCACGAAACGGCACTCGCCCCTCAATCCCCTCAGGGACTAGCTTATCAGCTGCAGTTCCTTCTTGAAAGTAGCGATCGTTTGAGCCTTTAGTCATAGCTCCGATACTTCCCATTCCGCGGTAATATTTGTACTGTCTGCCTTGATACATTATGGTCTCACCTGGGGACTCTTCAGTTCCAGCTAGAAGTGAGCCAGCCATGATGCTACTAGCTCCTACTGCTAGGGCTTTTGCAAGATCTCCTGAGTATTTGATCCCACCATCTGCTATGACAGGCACGCCATGCTTTTGAGCAACCTCAGCACACTCTGCGATAGCCGATATCTGAGGCATACCAACGCCTGCAACGATGCGAGTAGTACAGATCGAACCTGGCCCGATACCAACTTTGATAGCGTCAGCTCCTGCATCGATGAGTGCCTCGGCAGCTTCTGCGGTGGCGATGTTGCCAGCTATTAGCTCAACTGCAAGCTCTTTTTTTATGGTTTTGATAGTTTCGATAATCCCTTTTGAGTGACCATGAGCGGAGTCAAGCACAAGCACATCAACACCCGCCTCTACAAGAGCAGCAGCACGATCCATTTGACCTACGCCAATTGCCGCACCAACCATTAGTCTACCAAACTCATCTTTGTTTGAGTTTGGGTACTCTATGCGTTTTTTGATATCTTTGATGGTTACAAGTCCCTTTAAGTATCCATCATCATCGACGATAGGGAGCTTTTCGATCTTATGTTTGTGCATAATCTCTGCTGCTTCATCTAGTGAGATACCGCGTTTTGCAGTAACAAGAGGCATCTTTGTCATCACCTCATCGACGCGTTTGCTCATATCTTTCTCAAACCTCATATCGCGGTTGGTCAAGATACCAAGTAGTCTGTTGTGAGTGTCTGTAACAGGCACGCCTGAGATCCTAAACTCTGCCATGATCTCATCAGCATCACCAAGTGTTGCATCTGGGTAGATGTAGATAGGATCTATAATGATCCCACTCTCGCTCTTTTTGACTCGCTTGATCTGCTCGCACTGAGTCTTTATGTCCATATTTTTATGTATGATCCCAATCCCGCCAAGTCTTGCCATTGCTATGGCAGTCTCATACTCTGTTACAGTGTCCATTGCAGCGGAGATGAGCGGGATATTTAGAGTGAGATTTTTCGTTAGTTTTGTCTCTAGGTTTACCTCTTTTGGTAAAACCTCGGAGTATTGTGGTACAAGTAGTACATCTTCAAATGTGAGGGCTTTTTTGCGGATTTTCATGAATTTTCCTATGGGGTAAAATTCTACGGATTATAGCCTTTTAGTTGTTAAAAAAAGGTAAAAGGCTATAATTAATCTACTCTCCCATCTTGCCTATGGCACAAGAGACAAAGCTTTTGGCTTTTGTAGTGCCTTTTTGAAGCAAGTTTAGATCTTCATCTACAAATGGATACCCCAAAGAGAGCATCTTAGATCTTAGTTTCTCAACATCTTCATCTGCAATCTCAAGTGAGATAACTCTAGGCTCTACGCTTAGATCAATCTCCACTTCACCAAACTCATCTTTTAGTGCGGATTTGATGGTATTTGCACACCCACCGCATTTTACATTTGCAACACTAAAGCTTTTCATAAGAGATCTCCTTTTCTAAAGCTAGTGCACCCTCAAAGAGTGTCTGCTCATCATACGCTTTTGCAAGCAGTTGAAGCCCAAGCGGTAAACCATCATAGTTCGCAATAGGTAGCGAGATAGCGGGCAATCCAGCTAAGTTTGCACCAAGTGTGTACATATCGCCTAAGTACATCTCAAGCGGTGAAGCACTTGAGCCTAGTTTTGGAGCTACACCCACGCTAACTGGTGAGAGGATCAGATCTGCATCGCTAAATATCTCATCGTAGCGAGCTTTGATGAGGTTTCTAACTCTTTGAGCCTTGACATAGTATGCGTCGTAGTAGCCACTTGAGAGCACAAAGTTGCCAAGCATGATGCGTCTTTTTACCTCATCACCCATGCCCTCGCTTCTACTCTTTAGGTAGAGTTCGTGCAGATCTTTAGCCTCTGCTCTTTTGCCGTAGCGGATCCCATCATAGCGAGCTAAGTTTGCTGAAGCTTCAGCAGAAGATGTCACATAGTAGGCAGATATATCATATTTGGCATCTAAAAGCTCCTTTTCTACTATGGTGTGTCCAGCAGATCTTAGTGCATCTACTGCTTTTGCGTAGGCATCTTTTACCTCACTTGAGGCAGACTCTATATGTTTTGGAAGTGTTGCTATGCGAAGCTTTCTGCCCTCTTTTAGCTCTACTTTGTCATCTTTGGTTGCACTTGTGGAGTCTTTTGCGTCATAACCGCTGATGATGTTGTATAAAATCATTGCGTCAGTTACATTTTGAGTGAGTGTGCCTATCTGATCTAGGCTAGAGGCGTATGCTCCAAGTCCGTAGCGACTCACTCTGCCATAGGTTGGTTTCATACCAACTACACCACAGTATGAGGCGGGTTGGCGGATCGATCCGCCCGTGTCGCTTCCTAGAGCTGCGACAGCAAGCCCCGCAGCTACAACAGCAGCACTTCCGCCACTGCTTCCACCAGCGGTGCGATCATTTGCATGCGGGTTTAGAGTCTTGCCATAACAGCTTGACTCTGTGGTGCTTCCCATCGCAAATTCGTCCATATTTGTTCTACCAAACGCACTAAGTCCCGCTTCGCTCAACTTCTTTATAACAGTTGCGTTATATGGGGCGATGTAGCCTTTTAGTATGTTTGAGCAAGCAGTTAGCTCCCAACCTTTTACGCTTATGTTATCTTTTATGGCGATTGGTACACCCTCGCCACCATCACTTAGATCTATGTAGGCGTTTAGATCAGATCTAATCTTAGCTTTTTCTAAGATCTCCTCTTTTAGGCTTTTGATGCCATCTTTATCTAGTTTTAGTGCCTCTTGTAGTGTTATCATATCTGCTCTTTTTTAGTGTAAAATTGGGAAATTATAGCATTATTCACGCTTTTTTGCTCTTTTGACTAACATAGCCCCCGCTAGTGTTAGTGTGAGTATAACCGCTATGGTAGCAACTGTAAAAGTGGTGCTAACAGGTTGTGAAAAGTCAAGCATTTACTACGCTCTTGCATCTTTGGCACGGCTCATCTTCACTTGATGAGTGGTATTTCCAGCATCTAGGGCATTTGCTTTTTGTGGCTTTTACTATCTTAAAACTCTCACCATCAACCTCAAAACTACCATATGTTTCACCATCAAGGCTAGTCTCAAAGCCAGAGACTATAAACCAATCTTCAAGTGTGCTTTTTGCTAGGCTAGAAGCGGTTTTTGAGCCACTAACAAGCACAAGCTCTAGTGTACTTTTGATCACTTTATCTTTTTTGAGCGTATCGACTATCTCATAAAACTTCTCTCTTGCTTCTTGCATAAACTCATCATTAAAGTTTGAGCTAACTGCGTTAAGTGGCTCATATGTTAGATCAAATATATCTTTCGCATCACCCTTTAGAAAGTGTGGCAGATGCTCACTTATCTCATCAGCGGTGTATGTAAGGATTGGAGCAACTAGCAAAAGCATAGATCTAAGGATTTTTGCCATTGCACTCTGAGCAGCTCTGCGTTTTTGTGAACTTTTTGCATCACAATAGAGTGTATCTTTGGTTAGATCTATATAGATCCCGCTTAGCTCATTTACAACAAAGTTATTTAGCATACTCATACCATGTACAAAGTTGTACTCACTAAAAGATGCACTAACTTTGCCTAAAACTTCGCTTGCGACACGCAGTATCCACCTATCTAGCTCACCCAGCTTATCATCACTTACAAGCTCATCAAGATCGCTGATGTTTGCTAGCATTATCCTAAAGGTGTTACGAAGTTTGCGGTAGCTTTCGGAGTTTTGCTTTAGTATGTTGTTTGAGATCTTTAGATCTCCTTGATAGTCGCTTGATGCTACCCAAAGACGAAGTATCTCACTACCAAACTCCTTTATAACCTGCTCAGGTGCAACGACATTGCCTTTTGATTTGCTCATCTTCTCACCCTTCTCATCGACGGTGAACCCGTGAGTTAGCACACTTTTATATGGAGCTTTTTGCTCTATGGCGGAGCTTAAAAACAGCGAAGATCCAAACCAACCGCGATGCTGATCGCTCCCCTCTAAGTACAAGTCTGCTGGGTACTCACCCGCATCGTAGTTGCGTGATTTTAGTACGCTAAACCAAGTAGATCCGCTATCAAACCAGACATCTAGTATGTCGCTAACCTTCTCTAGCTCATCTGCTTTATAGCCACTTCCAGGGTAGAGTAGCTCCTCTATGCTAAGCGAGTACCACGCATCACTTCCTTGCATCTCAAAGATCATCGCAACAAAGTTTAGCACCTTCTCATCTAAGATGACCTCTTTTGTCTCTTTGTGTCTAAAAAATGCGATCGGTACACCCCAATCTCTCTGCCTAGAGATACACCAATCTGGGCGGTTTTGTACCATACTTTTTAGGCGGTTATGTCCGCTTTGTGGGTAAAATGTAGTGCTCTGTACTCCATCAAGTGCGATCTCTCTAAGTGTTTTACTAGATCCATTAGGCACAAGATCTACACCTATAAACCACTGTTTTGTAGCTCTAAAAATTAACGGAGTATGGCTTCTCCAGCAGTGCGGATAGGAGTGGGTAAATTTACTAACTTTTAGTACCGCTTCGCCCATTAGATCTATGATCTCATCGTTTGACTTAAATATATGTTTGCCCACGAATGAGTCTGCGTTTGGAATGAGTCCAAGCTTAACTACACTCTCATCAAAACACCCCGTCTCATCGACAGGCATAATTACTTCAAGATCGTAAACAAGCCCGATGCGGTAGTCATCTTCACCATGTCCAGGGGCGGTGTGAACACATCCAGATCCACTATCCATAAGTACATGCTCGCCTAAAACTACTCTGGAGTCTCTACCATTTAGCGGGTTTATAGCAAGTAGGTTTTCTAGACTGCTTGCACTAAAAGATCTAACTATCTCTCCGCTTAAAACCTCGCTAGAGAGCAGATCTTCGTGCAGTTTTTTAGCTACTATATAGCCATCGCTTGTAAGAGCGTACTCCTCATTTGGGTTTAGGCTTATACCTGTATTTGCAGGGATTGTCCACGGTGTGGTTGTCCAGATAACAAGTGCAGCTTTGCCATTGATAGCAAGATCTTTTTTTGCCTCGCTACTTAGCTCAAAGGCTATATATATGGAGTGCGACTCTTTATCTTCATACTCAACCTCAGCTTCAGCAAGTGCTGTTCGCTCCGCCCACGACCAAAAAACAGGCTTGCTTCGCTCTACCAAAAGCCCATTTTTAGCCACCTCGCAAAGTGCTCTGTATATATTTGCCTCAAACTTATGATCCATCGTGATGTATGGATTTTCCCAGTCTGCAATGATGCCAAGGCGTTTAAACTCATCTCGTTGAATATCTATAAACTCACTTGCATGAGATCTACAAAGCCCTCTAATCTCAGCTGTGCTTAGTTGCTCTTTTTTCTGCTTGCCACCGAGCTTTTTTTCCACTTGTTGCTCGATTGGCAGACCGTGACAATCCCACCCAGGGGTGAAACGAACAGACTTGCCGTTAAAGTAGTTTTGCTTAACTATGATATCTTTTAAGATCTTGTTGAGTGCGTGACCGATGTGTGTATGTCCATTGGCGTATGGTGGACCATCGTGTAGGGTAAAAGATGGTGCATTTTTGCGGTTTTTTTTCATGCGGGTATAAACTTTGCTCTCATACCATGAGGCGTAGCGAAGTGGCTCTTTGGCGGTGAGGTTGCCTCGCATCTCAAAGGCAGTTGTAGGCAGTAAAAGGGTATCTTTGTAGTCCATATATGTTTCACTTTAAAATTTTCGCAAATTATAGCAAAAGCGTTTAAAAGTGAGTTTAAGATATAATGCCTTGTAGATAAATGGAGTGAGTTTATGAGATTACAACTAGTTTTTATAGGCAATAAATTTATACTAAATAGACCGCTTAGAGAGTATATCTTTAGGCAAGTTGAGCAGAGTTACGAGCTACCACAAAGCACACTTTTTCTAAAAGATAGCGACAATACTCTCTTTTTGCAGATAGAGAGACTCTTTAGCGAGTCGCAAAATATCATAATCTTTACGACAAGTCGCAACTTCTCTACGCTTGGCAAGGTGATCTCAACCATCACCGAAGATAACCAAGTGCTACTAGGTGAGCAACTTATGCCATCAAAAGTTATCGAGCATGAGAGCAGAAGCTATCTGCTTGAGCATAATGATGTGATGATAAATGTCGTACAGGTTGATGAGATGCAAAAACTTCCACGACTGCTACTCAAAAGTGAAGATCTTAGCGGAGTACTTCATATATTTGACGAAGATGAGGCAAATATAAGCGAGATGCTGATACCTCTTTCGCTTACTTATGAGGTGTCGCTAGAGTTTGCAACTATCGTAGAGGGGTGGGTGCTACTTAGAGTTGAGAGTAAAAAGTATGGCAATATAGCCAAATTTGTCTCATTTGCTAAGTCGCTTTTGCCTAAAAAGATCATCGCTGCAGAGTCTATATATGATCATATGATCGATCGGCTTGAGGCAAATGGCAAGAAGATCTCATTTGCAGAGAGCTGTACGGGCGGGCTTCTTAGCTATCATATTACTAAGAACAATGGCTCATCTAAGATCTTTGATGGCTCGCTTGTAACCTACTCAAACACGCTAAAAGAGAACTGGTTGGGGGTGAGTGGCGAGCTTTTGGCTTCAAAGGGTGCTGTGAGTGCGGAGGTGGTTGCTAGCATGAGTGATGGTGTGCGTGGGGTTAGCTCTGCGGACTATGTTATCGCAGTGAGTGGGGTTGCGGGTGATGGTAGTGGAAGCAAAGAGAAGCCCGTGGGGACTGTTTTTGTGGGTCTAAGGGGCAAGGAGTACAACATCGAGTTAAAGCTAAACCTAAAAGGGGATCGCAACTATATACAAGAACAGAGCGTACTTTTTGCTATCAAAACATTTTTGGTTATAAACCAAGAGATATTTTTCTAAATTACTTGACAAATAGATCTCTTTTGCATATAATTCCACTCTCTTAAATAGAGGCAAGCTAAGTCCTGTTAGCTCAGCTGGTAGAGCATCTCCCTTTTAAGGAGGTGGCCGATGGTTCGAATCCATCACAGGACACCATTTTTTTGGCTGCAGCGGTAGTTCAGTTGGTTAGAATACCTGCCTGTCACGCAGGGGGTCGCGAGTTCGAGCCTCGTCCGCTGCGCCATTGTTTAGTAGATCTTTGATTTTTATTTTAATCGAGGCAGATTTTTTATGAAGCAAGGAAGCTTAGTAGATCTAAGTGACGAAGCTGAATAAAAAACTAACGAAGAGTAAAGTAAAAAGCAATATCTAAAGGGCGCTTAGCTCAGTTGGTAGAGCGCTACCCTTACAAGGTAGATGTCACTGGTTCGAGTCCAGTAGTGCCCACCATTGGTTTTATCTATAAACCTTTTGTTATCAGAGTGACCCTTTCGTCTAGTGGCCAAGGACACTATCACTTCATGGTAGTAACAGAGGTTCAAATCCTTTAAGGGTCGCCATAGAGATCTTTAAAGTTGTTCTTTTTTATAGTTAGCAAAATCTGTAATTTTTGCTTTTAGTTGAGGCGGATTTTTTATGAAGCCGTGATTAGATTAAAATTAGAAGTTTTTGTCTCTAGTTGAGGCAATTTTTGATGAAGCGAGGAGCATAGTTAGATCTATGTGACGAAGCTGAAGAAAAAATTAACGATAAATAGAGCAAAAAGTACAATTTTAGGGCGCTTAGCTCAGTTGGTAGAGCGCTACCCTTACAAGGTAGATGTCACTGGTTCGAGTCCAGTAGTGCCCACCATTTTTTGGCTGCAGCGGTAGTTCAGTTGGTTAGAATACCTGCCTGTCACGCAGGGGGTCGCGAGTTCGAGCCTCGTCCGCTGCGCCATCTTATAAAAATGTCTTCTTCCTTAGCGACTTATAGCCATCTTTGTATCTAAATGCCATCAAGTTTTGCATAATCGCAAATAGTATTATAAAGTTTATAAAACTACTTCCACCATAGCTAAACATAGGTAGTGGTACGCCTACAACGGGGGCAAATCCTATGGTCATAGCGATATTTACACTCATATATATAAAGATCATAAAAGAGATCCCAACACTAACAACCTTGATAAGATAATCTTTGTTGTAGATACTTAGACTAAGTAGATGCAGTATAAGTAGAGCATAGAGCACTATCACCCCCAAAGCTCCCATAAAACCACTTCTCTCAACCAAGAACGCAAATATAAAGTCGCTCGTAGCAATGGGTAAAAACCGCAGTTGTGTCTGCGTGGCTTCCTCTTTGCTCTTACCAAAAAGCCCGCCTGAGCCTATGGCGATGATGGATTGTTTAACATGGTATGATGGAGCACCCATAAACGCCTCTACGCGTTTTTTTTGGTAGTCGTGAAGCAAAAAATTGTACGATATTGGCACTACTAGCGAGACTAAAACCAAAATCCCAACCCAAATTTTCCAATAAACCCCTATAAAAAAGAGTATGCCATAACCTATAAGTAGAAGCACAAGAGCAGTTCCTAGATCTGGCTCTTTGGCAATTAGAACAAATGGCACAAGGATATAGAAGCTGATCTTTAAGAACTCAAGCAGGCGGTATCCTCCATAAGGCGGAGGTTTTTTGTTGATGATATAAGCTAGCATCAAAACAAGAGCTGGCTTCATAAACTCTGATGGTTGAAGCGTAAATCCGATAAGTGGGATCTCAATCCACCTTTGTGCACCAAGGCGTGCATGTCCAAATATAAATACAGCAATAAGAAGTGCAATCCCCACCCAATAGACAAATGGTATGATCCAGCTTCGCCGTCTGATGGGGAGAAAAAATATAGCCAAAAAGACAAAAAAAGATGCTCCTATGTAGGCTAGCTGTTTTTGAGCAAGTGCTGGAACTGCTTCATTTATGAGAATGTAAGAAAATATGATAAGTGGCAGTATGAGAGCTATGGAGATGAAGTCAAATTGTGTTAAAATAGTGCGATCAAATCTCCACAAAGCCGAGCCTTTTTTGGTTTTTGTTTTTGTAAAATTGTAGCATAAAAGGTAGTGAACTTGAAAAAAGATAGTTTTGACTTTGTTGCCCATGAGCCTATGAGGTTAGATCTTTTTTTATCCATAAAGATGGGTCATAGTAGATCTCAAGTCGCTACGCTCATAGAAAAAGAGGGCGTTTTAGTAGATGGGACACTTCTTAAAAAGAGCGGGTTTAAGCTAAAGCTAGATCAAAAAGTGGTGGTAAACACCCCTGAGGTTAGCTCAAGCAAGCCTAAGGAGATAGAGTTTGATGTTGAGATCATATATGAAGATGATGATATTTTAGTGCTAAACAAGCCAAGTGATCTAGTGGTGCATGACGCTCCAAGCGTAAAACAAAACACTCTTGTTGATTGGCTAAAGTATAAAGGCATCTCGCTATCGACTCTTAGCGGAGAGGAGAGGCATGGGATCGTCCATCGGCTAGATCGTGGGACTAGTGGGATTTTGGCAGTGGCAAAAAACAACACTGCTCACGCTTTGATATCGAAGCAACTACAAGATAGATCTGTGGGTAGATACTATTTGTGTGTTATCGCTCCGCCACTAAAAGATGATATGATAACGGTTGAAAAAGCCATCGCCAGAGATAGTAAAAATAGGCTAAAGATGAGCGTATCAGGTAGTGATGGTCGCTATGCAAAGAGCAGTTTTAGAGTGCTAGCTTACTCAAATGATGAAAAAGAGCAGTTAATCGCTTGTAAACTTTTTACAGGTAGGACGCATCAGATCAGAGTGCATCTGGAGAGTTTGGGTAGAGAGATAGTTGGTGAGAGACTCTACAAAACCTTGCAAAAGAGTACAAAATCGGAACGGATCTTGCTTCACGCATACGAACTGGAGTTTGAGCACCCAACAACCAAGCAGCGACTTCTTTTTAGTGCTGGGCTTGATGAGTATATGAGAGAGTATATATATAGTAGATTTGATAAGGAGAGAGTTGATGAAGTACTTAAAAATGGGGCTATTTGGCGTTATTTTAGTGAGTCTGCTTAGTGGTTGTGTAGCAAAAACACCAAGCAAAAATGCAGCAACAGATGAGAGTTTGCCTGTGGTGGAGTTTAGCTCTAGTGGAGCGATAGTAGATCTAAACTCCATCGCCTTAGAGTGGAAAGTGATAAGTGATCCTAGAGTTGATGGCTACTTTATATATAGAGTAGATCTAAGCCAAAGCTCACAAATAGGATCGGACAAAAACTACCTTGCAACGGTCGATAACCGCTTCTCTACACACTATGTAGATAAAAGAATAGAGCCTTCTAAAAAGTACGCATACTATATCAGAGCATATAGCAAAGATGCCATATCTATTGGATCTTCGCTACTTGAGGTTGCGTCACTTCCACCGCTAGAGTCTGTTTCGTGGTTGCATGCAGTTGAGGGTATGCCTCGTACTGCTAAGCTTATCTGGAGGCCACACCCAAATGAGAAAATCAAGTCATACATCATTGAGCGAAAAACACTACAAAGCGACAAGTACCAAGAGCGAGCAGTGGTTGATGGACGCTTGAGCGTGGAGTTTTTAGATAGTGATCTAAAGGATAACTTTACTTATGTTTACCGCATAAGAGTTAAAACCTACGATGGCACTATCTCCTTACCAAGTGCTGAGGTGAAGATACTAACTAAAGAGCTACCAAATGAAGTGGCAAATATTGAGGCCTCAAGAGATCTGCCACGAGTTATAAAGGTGAGTTGGCAACATACGCCACAAGAGGATTTTAAGATATATAGAGTTTATAGAGCCAACTATATCAATGGTAGATATGAACTAGTAGCTAAGACTAAAAATAGTGAGTATATAGATGAGCTAAAAGAGGACTCAAAAGAGTATTTTTATAGAGTTAGTGTAGTAGATAAAGATAATCTTGAGTCGATCTACAATAGACACACAGCAATGGGTAAGACTCTTATTAAGCCAGAGACGCCATCAATTACCGAGGCGAAGCTACAAGGCGATCGTGTTAAGATCTCGTGGATTAGTCAAGATCCAAGGGTAGTGAGTTTTGTGGTGCAAAAGAAGCATAAAAAGAGCATTTTTGATACTAAAACGCTAGATATTGAGGGTATAAAGTCAAAAGAGTTTTATGATCGTGATATAAAAGAGGGTGATATTTATTATTATAAAGTCTTTTCAGTGGATCAAAATGGGATCAGATCTGAACCAAGTATAGAGCTAGAAGTTAGGATAAGAGATCTAACTCCTGAGGAGCCACAAGTTACTCAAAAAAGTACGATAGTAGAGCCTGAGCGGGAAGTGCCAGCTAATATACCAAGTAGTAGCGACATACCTCAAGAGGTAGTTATACCGCTAGATGATTTCAACTAAGAAGAGATAATGCCACATCTGCATATAAAGAAGTTCAAAGAGATACCCCCTTGCGAGTGCGATGAGGATCTAAGCTTTGGTTTTGTAGCAAACAACATTGATAGTCGTGGCGAGAAGCTTATAGCTACGCTGTGTGGCAGGGAGAGCTTCTTTTTGCTACTAAAAGAGCAGGGTGGCAAAAGCTTACTAAAGGTAGATAAGACCACTCGCCCACCCGCAACTCACACTCTACAAAAGGCACTTTTAGGCTATGCTAAAGAGGCAGATCTTGAGGTTTTAAGCTCAAATGTGGTAGAAAAAATGAGAAGTCTGCATCTAAAAAACCTCTCATATCTTAAAGATATAGAGTTTTTTGCCAACCAATATGAACCAAAAAGTGAGATCTGGGTTGAGATAGGGTTTGGTTCTGGTAGGCATCTACTCCATCAAGCAAAGGCAAATCCACACATCACTTTTATAGCACTAGAGATCCATAAGCCATCAATCGAGCAAGTGCTTAAGCAGATCAATATACAAAACATAGAAAATATCTACCTGCTTGACTATGATGCGAGGCTATTTTTGGAGCTTTTGGAGTCTAATGTTGTAGGTCGGATCTTTGTGCACTTTCCTGTTCCATGGGATAAAAAACCGCATAGACGAGTTATCTCGAAGGCGTTTGTGCAGGAGGCAAAGAGGGTGCTAAAAGTGGGTGGCACACTTGAGCTTAGAACCGATAGTGATCTATACTATGAGTACTCATATGAGACGATGCTCTTTCTAGCTAGAGTAGATCTAAGCATCTCAAAAAACCGTGACATTGCAGTTAGTAGCAAGTATGAGGATCGCTGGAAGAGAATGCATAAAAATATATATGATCTAACTCTCATAAATGATGAGCACTCACCTCTTAGAGATGATCTAGGTGAGCTTGCCAAGCTTGAAGTGCTACTTAGTAGAGATGATCTGCTCTTGCTTCATAAGAAACGCTTTATTTTTGAGGGTGGATTTTTGAACTTTGAGAGGCTTTATGAGCTTGATGGTGGACTACTTTTTAGGCTAAGTTTAGGGGATTTTGCAAGGGCACAAAACCTCTACTTGCTAGTAAAAGATGCAAAAGCAAGCTACTTTGCTGGCACACTCCTAAAAACAAGAGCAGCGGTTATGGCACACAACAAACTAAAAGAGCTACTGCATGGATAAAGTAATCATCGCAAGAGATCTAAAGCTAAGCTACAACGATAGTGAGCTTATCATAAATGGTATCAGTTTTCATATAGATGCGGGGAGCTTTGTCTTTATAACAGGAGCTAGCGGGAGTGGCAAATCAACCCTGCTAAAGTCGATGTATGGGGCACTAAAACCCGCTTCTGGTAGTTTGGTAGTGGGTGGCGTTGAGCTAGCTAGCATAAACTCAAAAAAGCTAAACTTGCTTAGAAAACATATGGGCATAGTGTTTCAAGACTACAAGCTTGTAAAAGAGTGGACGATTGAGAAAAACATCATGCTACCGCTTCTCATAAATGGCTATGCGAAAAATGTAGCACAACAACAAGTCGATAAACTGCTAAAACATGTGCGACTAAATCATCAAGTGGGCAAATATCCGCTTGAGCTAAGTGGTGGTGAACAGCAAAGAGTTGCGATGGCTAGAGCGTTAGCTCACAACCCCATACTTATACTTGCCGATGAGCCAACAGGCAACCTTGATGAGTACTCTTCAGGACTTATCTGGGGGCTTTTAGAGGGTGCTAACAAGCAGTTAAAATCAACTGTTATTGTTGTAACTCACCATATACCTAAAAACTTGAGTGTAAATTATAGGCATCTGCACCTAGATCATGGAGGTATTCGTGAGATCGATTAGAAACCATCTCTCGCTCATCATCGCACTTGTTAGCATACTCTTTTCTATCCAGTTTTATGTGATTATTGAGCGAGCTATCGATGCGTATAAGTACAACCTAACTCAAAACTACTCTATGATAGTTCTTAGCAAAAAGAGTCTAACTCCTGAAGAGATCATAGCTTTTAGCCCACTTGTAGATAGATCTAGCGAGATCTCATCACAGAGTGTCATCGATCGTTTTAGTGCAGATCTAAAGAGCAGTAGCGTAGAGATGCTAAGGATAATGTTGCCATATTTTTACGAGGTGAGTCTTAAGTACTACCCATCACCAAATGAGATCAAGAGCCTCAAACAGAGCTTTTTAAGTGATCATCGCATCATTAGGGTGGAGGATTTTTCACAAAGCCATGATGTGATCTATAAGCTACTGCTACTTTTTAAAACAGTCATCACGATATTTTCCGCAGTTATTTTGGTGGTGACTACGCTTCTTATCTTTAAAGAGCTAAAGATCTGGCAGTATCAGCACCATGAACGCATGAGCATTATGGCACTCTTTGGTGCACCACTCTGGCTTAGATCTGCCATACTTTTTAGACTTGCCATAGTTGATGCGATCATCTCAAGTGCCATCACGGTGGTGGTTTTTGTCTATTTTTCATCGAGTGAGTTTGTAAAAGATCAGCTCTCAAGCATCGGAATCAGCATACTTTTTTATGATCTTTTTGGCGATACTGCACTTTTGGTGGCATCTTCACTTGGAGCGTCCATACTGCTTGCGATGCTCATCATTATAGGGCATAAAGAAGAGGTATGAAAGAGCTAGTACTACTTCTTTTTGCTTCGCTTCTTTTAGCTAGCAGTGTTGATCAAAAGATCAAAACCACAGCTACGCAGATAGACAAAAATGAGAAAACAGAGCAAGAGCTAAACAAAAAGATGAGCGATACAGCAGATGCGATACTAAAACATAAGCGATCTTTAGCAGAGCAAGAGGCACTCATAAAAGAGATAGAAGAGGAGCTTGAGCAAAAACAAGATACCCATAAGCAAAACTTAGAGTATCTAGCATCACTAAGGGAGGCGAAAAATGAGCTTGAGTCACAAAAAAAAGCCCTGCAAGAGGAGCTTTTAGAGACCATCTCAAAGATAGTTAGCATCTCTGTGGTGCTAGAGAAAAAGTACGCTCCATCAAAAGAGAGCATAGTTGAAGAAGAGGTGCTCTCAGCAATGCTTCGTGAAGCAAAGATACAGATAAAAGATCTAAACATAAAGTATGTACAAGAGAGTAAAAATATAGAGCAGATCGCAGATGAGAGCAAGAAGCTAAAAAAGAGCATAGATGAGATCGAGAGCAAAAAAAGTAAGCTTGTAAAGACAAAAGAGGCAAACCAGAAGCTAATAGTAACGATGCAAAATGATGTAAAAAAGTATAAAAAAGAGCTTAGTAGCGTGCTAAATACTCAAGATGAGCTAAAAGATACTCTCTCAAAACTAAACATCATCAAGATAGATGAGCAGAAAAAAGCAGAGGAGCTAGCAAGAAGACAGGAGGCATTTAGTGGCGAAGCAGCAGTTAGTAGTAGCTCTTTGCCAGATGTCAAGAAAAAGGGTAGCTCCTATCAAGCAGTCAAGACAAAGCTTTATAGCGGGGCAAAAACTATACCGCCATTTAATCCATACACTATAACAAAAAGTTATGGAACATATACCGATCCTATCTACAACATAAAAGTCTTCAATGAGTCTATAACGATGAGCTCAAAGGAGTCGGATACAAAAGTTAGCACAGTCTTTAATGGTAAGGTGATCTACGCCGATAAGACAGCGGTGCTAAATAACATCGTCATAGTAGAGCACGATAACGCTTTGCACACCATATACGCCAACCTTTCGCAGATCGCACCAGATATAAAAAAGGGTGCTAGGGTAAAGAAAGGTGCTATTATAGGACGCATAGATAGGGAGCTGATCTTTGAAGCGACTCAGCACTCTACGCACATAAACCCGATCAGACTTTTTGAGTAATATATAAGCTCATAGTTGCTATAATTGCCCAAAAAATAGGCAGGGCTAGATGGATTTTGTTTGTACTCGTGGATATGATGGCGATGAAGAGAAGAGGGTTAGCTTTTCAGAGGCGATACTAAGCCCCATAGCCTCATTTGGCGGGCTTTATGTACCAGAGTTTTTACCAACTATTAGTAGCGAGTTTTTGCTCTCGCACATAGACTCAAGTTATAAAGATCTTGCATACGATCTACTAAAACTATTTGATCTTGATGTAAGCAGTGTAACCATAAAAGAGGCACTAGATCTTTATGATAAGTTTGATACCCCTACAAACCCTGTACCTGTGGTGAAAGTAAAAGAGGATCTCTTCATCAGTGAACTATACCATGGGCCAACAAGAGCCTTTAAAGATATGGCACTTCAACCTTTTGGCGTAGTGCTCTCAAGCATCGCTAAAAAGCGAGGTGAAAACTACCTAATCCTTGCTGCAACAAGCGGTGATACAGGGCCTGCGGCACTAGAGACATTTAAAAACAGAGCCAACATCAAAGTGGCTTGTTTGTACCCAGATGGTGGCACTAGCGATGTGCAGAGGCTTCAGATGGTCACTGAAGATGCTAAAAATGTCAAAGTCATAGGTATAAATGGTGTCTTTGATGATGCTCAAAGTGCCCTAAAACGCCTGCTTGCTTCAAGTGAGTTTAAAGAGGCTTTGCAAAAGAGTGACATCAAACTCTCAGCTGCAAACTCTGTAAACTTTGGACGCATCATTTTTCAGATCATCTACCATGTGCATAGCTACTTAGAGCTTGTGAGACAAAAAGCGATCAAGATGGGAGAAAGGGTTTACTTAAATGTTCCAAGCGGTAACTTTGGAAATGCACTAGGAGCTTACTATGCGTGGAAGATGGGGCTTTTTGTGGAGAAGATTATCATCTCTTCAAATGAGAACAATGTCCTAACAAAGCTCATAAAAACAGGTCAGTATGATCTGCGAGAAGCTGAGGTTGTAAACACCACTTCGCCCGCTATGGATATACTAAAGTCATCAAACATCGAGCGAGTGCTTTATGATCTTTTTGGTGCGGATCGCACAAAACAGCTGATGATGCAACTAGAAGATGAGGACTACTATGAGTTGAGTGAGTCCGAGCTAGCCAAGCTTAGAGAGTTTTTTGATGCTGATTATTGCACTGATAGCGAGGGTAAGAGATTTATTCACGACACATTTTATGATGATGGCTACTTGATGGATCCACACACTGCAACCTGTCTAAAGTCCTATAAAACATGCTCAAAAGAGGGCGTAAAAACCATAGCTTACTCAACTGCGGAGTGGACAAAGTTCTCTCCAGTGATCGCAAATGCACTAACAGGTGAGAGTGGCAGTAGAGATCTTGATGCACTATCAAGCATATCTAACCAAGCAAAGCTGGAGATTCCGCCGATGATCAAGGGGCTTTTTGCTAAAGAGATAGTGCAAAAAACCATCATCGATAAAGAGAAGATCGAAGATGAGATTCTAGCTTTTATCAGCTAGAATGATAATTAATATCATTTATAATAATATCTTAAGCCAAGATCTGCTATATTTTGATACATATTATCAAGATAAATAGGATAAAAAAACTCCTATTTATAAATCTTTTGGTAAAATTACAAAAAAATAAGGCTTAAAGATGAAAAAGCTTCTACTCTCTCTTATGCTTCTAGTTAGCTCTTTGCTAGCTCAAAAGATCGTTGTTGCTGGACCAGTTGCGACTATTTCTCACCCATTTTTCAAGATGATCGAAGATAAAGCCCTTGGTGGTAAGCTGGAGTTTAGACTCTGGAAAAACCCAGATGAGCTAAGAGCAATGCTTATAAACAAAGAGGTCAATTTTGTCGCAGTTCCTACAAATGTGGCAGCAAATCTCTACAACAAAGGAGTAGATCTTAAGCTTTTAAGTGTGCCTGTGTGGGGGATACTAGAGGTTTTAAGCCGAGATGCTACGCTAAAAAAGATAGAAGATCTTAGAGGCAAAGAGATAGTAGTGCCATTTAGATCCGATATGCCAGATATCGTGCTTCAAAGTGTACTAAAAAAAGCGGGGCTTGATTCAAAAAAAGATCTACGCATAAACTACGCTGCAACGCCACCTGATGCTATGCAGATGATGATACTTCGCCGTGCTGATCATGTACTTCTTGCTGAGCCTGCAACATCGATGGCACTAAGAAAAACGGGATCTTTTCCTATTAGCATCATAGCACCAGAGCTTCACCGTGCATTTAAGCTAGATGATGAGTGGAGCAGGGTAGTAGGTGGCAAGACGCCAACAGCTTCGCTAGCTCTTTTTGGTGAGATGGAGGCTTCGCTTGTAGAGGAGTTTATCGCCTCTTATAATAAGGCGTTGGAGTGGTACAAAGCTAACCCAAAAGAGGCGGGCGAGCTAACAGCTAAAAATATAGACTTTCTCACAGCTGAGGCGGTGAGTGACTCTATCGAGCATGTGAGCCTAGAGGCCGTTAGTGCCAAAGATGCAAGAGTTGATCTTGAGGATTTTTACACTCACCTCATAGATGTTGAGCCAAAGCTTGTGGGCGGCAAACTCCCAGATAGTGGCTTTTACTACGAGAGCAAGTAATGAGAGTTTTTTTTAAGATAGTGCGAGATCTGCCGTGGTTTTTGTGGAGTGGTTGGGGTTCGATCGCCTCAATACTGCTCTTTTTAGCACTTTGGGATGTGGGCAACCAGATCTATGGTGATCTTGTGCTTCCTGCACCTTTAGCGATCTTTGGCGAGATCGTAGAGCTGTCAAAACAGAGCGAGTTTTTGCATGATCTTTCCCTTAGTGTCAAACGCGGGATCTATGGCTTTGGGATCGCACTAGCTCTTGGGACATTTTTAGGTCTTCTTGGCGGTCGCTTTGTGACAGCTTCGATCATGAGTCGCCCCATCGTGACTATACTTGTGGGAGTTCCACCCATTGCGTGGATAGTGCTGGCTATGATCTGGTTTGGTTTTGGTGATACTACTGTGATATTTACCGTGGTGGTGGCGTCATTTCCTATCATCTTTATAGGAGCACTTCAAGGCAGTCGCACCATCGAGGGAGATCTCTCAGATATGATGGATAGCTTTAGACTAAGTTTTTGGCAAAAAACAAGAGATCTATACTTTCCTCACCTCTTTTCATACCTCTTTCCATCGTGGGTAAGTGCACTTGGTATGAGCTGGAAGATCGTTGTGATGGCGGAGCTTCTAAGCTCAAATGATGGCATCGGAGCATCTTTAGCCGTGGCTAGAAGTCAGCTAGAGACCACCACAGCACTTGCCCTTGTCACGGTAATGATCGGAGTGCTTATGTTTGTGGAGTATATTATCCTAGAGCCTATCAAGCAGGAGGTGGAGTCGTGGCGAGAATAGCTACTAGAGAAATAGATTTTTTAAAGGCAAAGTTATGGCTAATTTATCTGTTAGAGATCTAAACTTCTACTACGGCTTTACGCAGATACTTAGTGAGATAAACTTTGATCTAAACTCTGGCGAGATAGTAAGCATAGTAGGGCCTAGTGGCGGTGGTAAAACTACACTGCTTCGTCTTTGTGCAGGGTTAAATGATGTCACTGAGGGTGAGATCGTAGATGAGTTTAGATCTAGTGCGTTTGCATTTCAAGATGCAAGGCTTTTGCCGTGGAAAAACACCATCGACAACATTATGCTCCCGCTTATCGCTAACATGAGCAGATCTGAAGCATACGAGAGAGCTAGCGAGATGGCTCTTAGAGTAGGGCTTGAGGAAGATGACTTTGTAAAGTACCCAAAAGATCTAAGTGGTGGCATGAGGCAGAGGGTAAATTTCGCTAGAGCGTTAGTATGCCAAAGTGAGATCTTGTACCTTGATGAGCCATTTTCAGCACTCGATATCGGGCTAAAAAAGGATCTACAAAACTTAGTAGTAGAGCAGAGTATGAGTAAAAATATGGCAGTGCTTTTCATCACTCACGACATCATGGAGGCGATCCGCCTAAGTGATCGCATACTGCTACTAAAGAGTGATCCAGGGGAGATCATAAAGGTTTTTGAGGTAAAAAAGAGCAAAAATGAGCGAGATGATGAGTTTGTTTTTGCAAAAACTAGAGAGCTTTTAGCAGACCCAGACATCTTAGAGGTGTTTGAGATAGGAATTAAGTGATGAATGAGATACAAAATGCTACAAAACACTACAAATATTACCCAGATGAAGAGGGTGTTCCGCCGTACTTAGCGTATGGTTTTCGCTCAATCTTTCTGCTTCTTGCACCATATATAGTTATATCTATCGTGCTTTGGAGCTTATACTTTAGTGGGGTTATAAAGCTTGTGCCACTTGATGATATGCTAAGCTGGCACATCTATGAGATGGTTTTTGGTGTGGGTGTTGCGGGAGTTATGGCGTTTTTGTTTACTGGTCTGCCTGAGCTTTTTCCTGGAACTGTGCCAATCATCGGCAAGCGACTAAAGCTCATAATGCTACTTTGGATCGCAGGACGAGTAAGCTTTTGGACGATGGATTATACAAGTGTGTTTCTAACTGCGGTGCTCAATATCGCGATGTGGCTAGTGGTGATCGCATGGGCGTTTAAGCCTGTGGTGCTTGATAGACTTCAACGCCACTCAAGCCTAGCCTATACGCTGGTGGCTCTTACACTTTTGCAAGCTCTCTTTTTTGCTAGTGTGATGGGTGTGGCTTCACTCGATCCGCTAGCACTTTTAAAGGTTGGCATCGGACTTTTTATGGTGCTACTGCTCCTTGCTCTTAGACGAGTAAATATGGAAGCGATCAACGAGAGGCTAGAGCATGAGAGGCTCGATGATGCGTTTGTTGCAAAGCCATTTCGCTACAATGTCGCGGTTTTTTCAGTGCTTCTCTTTACTACGCTAGAGTATCTCTACCCCGCGATGCACTCCACCATAGGGTGGGTTGGGCTTGCTGCAGCAGCTAGTATACTGGGTGTGCTAAATGACTACAACCTAAAGTTTGTCTCGCTTCTAAATGAGCCATTTGCCTACCATATGGCACTTGTGCCCATTATGATGTCGCTAGGCTATGGTTTTATGGGGTATAGCTACCTTTTTGGCACAGGTGGTCTTAGCAACTACTTGCACTTCTTGACCACAGGTGCGTTTGGGCTATCATTTTTTGTGGTGATGGTGATCGTTACTTATGTGCATACGGGTAGGGTTTTAAAGTCCAATTGGTGGATTCAGCTAGGAGTGCTTATGATCGTAGCTTCTACGCTGATCCGCTCGCTTATTGCTCATATAGATATGGACTATATGACTCTTATATGGATCTCGACTCTGCTCTGGGCGACGCCATTTGTGATATACTTCCTGCAAGTTAGAACTTACTTGCTCTCGCCTCGTGCAGATGGGATCAAGGGTTAAAAAAGGTGGCGACTATGAAGCTTAGTATTAATGGCAAAGAGATGGAGTTTGAGGACGATCTTAGTGTTGCTGATGTTCTAGCAAAGCTTAACATAGAGTCTAGCGTAATGGCGGTGGCTCTTAATATGAACATCGTTAAACAAGATGAGTGGAGAAGCATAAAGCCTCAAGATGGCGATAGTTTGGAGTTTTTGGATTTTGTAGGTGGTGGGTAAGTAGATCTACTTCTCAAAGTAGATCTCTTTTTTGCTTCTTAGCTTAGATCTGTTTAGTAGATCATCTATTTTTTCATCTTTGGAGCTACTTTTGGTGGGATTTTGCTCACTCTTTTTTGGCTCTTTTTTGTCTTTGCCTATCCATCTATACAGTAGCAGTAGCATGGTAGTGAGTGAAGTGGTGATTATGAGCCATTTTGCTACTAGAAAGTAGATGAGTAGATCTAGCCTTTTGGTAAGCTCAAGATATGTCTGTATGTCGCTATGTATAAGTGAGACGAGTGGGAGCATAAGAGCCAAAAATAGCACCAAAAGCACTCTATTTCTAAACCTATAAAGCAGTGTCCAGATGGCGATATTTTTAAATGATTTCCACATAGTTATACAAAAAGGTTGATGCCAAAGAGTGCTAAAAGTGCCAAGATGCTCTTCTTTTGTAGATCTATAACAATGGCGTCCTCTTGCTCCTTTAAAAGCCCCTCAAGCTCATCACTGCTTAGATCTTCTATATCTTTAGAGTTTGCCTCAAACTCCGCCTTTAGGTTGGTGTATGCTTTGTCTCTGATCCACTTCGATACTTTTTGCTTCATGCTATCTTTTTTGATCTTTAGCTTAGCAAATAGTGGTTCAAATCTACTCAAAGTCTATCTCGCGAACATTATAGAGCCGAGGCGAAGCAGGTTAGATCCGCACTCGATTGCTAGCTCAAAATCGCCACTCATACCCATAGAGCAGATATCAGCTCCTTTAAGCCCAGAGTAGATCTTGTGAGTGGTTTCAAAGCTCTTTTTGATCTCTTGTTTGTCATCTGAGTGTGCTCCGATGCTCATCACGCCTCGCAAGTTTATGTTTGGACACTCTGAGGCGATCTGCTCATAAGCATCATGAGCCTCTTCGGGCAAAAAGCCATGTTTGGACTCCTCGTAAGCGGAGTTTATCTGCATAAGTGCATCTAGTGTAGTATCTCTTGAGGCGAGTCTTTTTTGTAGCTCACGAGCCAGATCAATTGAGTCTAGTGAGTGAAACAAAAATGGATCTAGATCTAAAAGATTGTTGATCTTGTTTGTCTGCAAGTTGCCCACAAAGTGCCACTCAAGTGGTAGATCTTCAAGCTCATGTGCTTTTGCTTTTAGATCTTGAACTTTGTTCTCTCCAAAAGCCCTCTGCCCCGCCTCATATAGAGCCTTAATCTCGCTTGCTCCTACATATTTGCTAATCGCCACTATGCGAACTATATGCTTTTGATCAAAGCGAACTCTCGCCCCCTCAACGCGTCTAATCACCTCATCTATATATAGCCTATAAGCCTCTTTTGTCATTGTGTCCCCATTAGTCGATTTATGTCGTTGTAAAGTCCTAGCCCCATCAGCATAAAGAGCACCACCCACCCAGCTAGCGTAAAGCGAACCATCATCGCTTCGCTCACACTACGACGAGAGATAAGCTCATAGGTGTTAAACATAATGTGTCCGCCATCTAGTGCAGGAATGGGCAGAAGGTTAAGCACTCCTAGGTTTACCGATATGAGAGCTGCAAAGAAAAACAGACTCATAAACCCCGCTTCGCTTGCGTCTGATGTGATCTTAACAATGGAGATGACACCGCCAAGCTCTTTAGCGGGAACTTCGCCAAATATGAGCTTTTTGACACTTGTAAAAATCAGCGTCGAGGCAAAAATGCTCTGATCTATGGCGTAGTTTAGCGTAGCACTTAGGCTAAGATCTAGCTTGTGCGTCACGCCCGCTGCGGCAATACCAACCATCTTTTTTTGTATCACTTCATTAAAGATGTTGGTACTCTGCGAGATGCGAGGAGTTATGGTGAGTGGTATGAGCTTAGAGTCTCGCTCCACCACCACCGCTAGCGAGCCATTTGCTTGCTCAATATGCTTTGACATCTCCTCCCATGTTGTGATGGCGTGTGAGTTTATGCTGACTATGCGGTCATTGCTCTTTACTCCTGCACTATAAGCCGCACCATTTTCTAGCACCTCGCCAACAACAGGTGAGAGGATATTTGGTCCACCAAGAGCTACAAAAAAGAAGAGAAAAAACGCAAGCACAAAGTTTGCCACAGGTCCAGCAAGTAGGATAAATATGCGTTGCTGTGGTGTTTTGGTGTTGTAGCTATCACTATCTAGGCTTACTTTTGTAGGGTCGCTATCATCTTGCCCCTTCATACGAACATAGCCGCCAAGCGGTATAGCAGAGAGTCGCCACTCATTGCCCCACTTGTGAAACGATGCGATCTTTTTACCAAACCCTATGCTAAAAACCTCAACCCTTACCCCCATAGCCCTAGCTGCTGCGTAGTGCCCTAGCTCATGAAAGAAGATAAGAATTGATAGAACTATAAGTGAAACCAATATACTCATACTTTTTTAACTCCTAGTAAAGCTACTCTAAAGTGCCATAGATACTCTAATCCAGAGTAGAGTGTCATAGCAGTTGCGAGCCAAAGTAGTGCTTCGCCTCCACTCCAGTGCATCAGTAAAAACCCGATGGCAAACATCTGAAGCACAGTCTTGATCTTACCGCTCCACGACGCTTTTATGTCGATGTTTTCACTCACTGCAATGGTTCTAAGCCCTGTGATAAATAGCTCTCTAATGACAATGATATAGATCGCCCACGCTGAAGCCTCGCCGATACTCATAAGTGCCAAAAATGCCGCAAAAGTGAGCATCTTATCAGCTAGTGGATCTAGTATAGCACCTAGAAGTGTCTTTTGATCCCACTCTCTTGCGATGTAGCCATCAAAAAAGTCCGTCACACTCGCTACTACAAACAGAAGTGCCGCGGTGTAGTAGTTCCAGCTGATATCAAAGCCATTTTGTGTAAAAACATCACCATTTAGTATGACCCAAAACATAATTGGGGCAAGGAGTATGCGACTAAGTGCAAGAGTGTTTGGAAGATTTAGCAAAATACCTACTTTTTTATGCTTGACAATGTTTGATATTATAGGTTAATATGGTAAAAAAGAGTAACAAATGGAGTATAAAGAGCTACAAAATGCCCTAGAAGTGCTAGATATTACGACGAGATTTAGCCACGCAGAGCTAAAGGATCGCTACAAAAAGCTATCTAAGATCTACCACCCCGATGTGGAGGGTGGCGATGAGGCAAAGTTTGTGCAGATCTTAGGTGCATATAAGCTTTTGGAGGCGTATATAAAGGGGTTTAGGTATAGCTTTAGCGAAGAGGAGTTTTATGCTCAGAAGCCATTTTTGAAATTCTCTAGCGAGTGGTTTTAAGTACTACTATTTTATACGCGAACAAAACAAGTTCCGCTTCGCTTCGCTAACGCTGAGTTCCACTCGGTGTGGGGCTCCCGCGACCTTGTCGTTTCGACGCTAAAGCGTCTGCTACTCTTTGTCACTGAGAAGAGCAAAGGGATTGATCTATCAACTAGAGAGTTTGAGTCCAGCTATACCGCTTACTATAAGGGTTATGCTTATAAGCTTAGCAAAGCCTAGTGTCTCGCCAAACAAAAACAGTCCTGCGATCACCGCTCCAACACTTCCGATCCCAACCCAAATGGCGTAGGCAGTTCCTAGAGGAAGTGATCTAAGGGCTAAACTAAGTAGATAGATGCTCACGCCCATAGTTACAAGCGTAAATATAGATGGCACAAGTTTGCTAAATCCATCGCTATATTTAAGTCCAACCGCCCATGCAACCTCAAAAAGCCCTGCTAGAAAAAGTATGATCCACTTCACTTATAGCTCTATCATCTCTTCTATCTCTAGTCCAAAGCCACCAAGTCCCACAAACTCCGCACTCTTACTTGATCCTAGTAGGTTCATCTTTTTTACCCCTAGATCTTTTAAGATCTGAGCACCGATGCCATACTCTTTGATCTCCGCTTTGTCGTGGTGGATCGGCTTGTTGATGAAGATGATCACCCCGCTATTTTGTTTAAGGTACTCTATGGAGGCGATGAGGTTTTTGTATTTGTTTTGGTTTAGTAGTAGCTCAAGATCGCTCAAAACATTGTGTACGCGTACATTTGTAGTGTGCGAGATGGAGTGAAAAACTATGGCGATATGCTCTTTTTTGTCATGATCTAAAAATGTATGTTTGGTGGCTTTTGTGCCAAAAAACTCTATCTCCTCACTGCAACTTTTGCTCACAAGCCTCTCATTTGCTAGCCTATACTCTACTATATCGGAGATGAAAACAGTCTCAAGGTTATGTTTTTGAGCAAAGATATCAAGATCATCTCTGCGTGCCATCTCGCCATCATCTTTTACGATCTCACATATAACAGCACTCTCTCTAAGCCCTGCTAGACGGCAAAGATCCACTGATCCCTCTGTGTGACCTGTGCGGATTAGTACGCCACCATCTTTGGCTATGAGGGGAAATATATGTCCAGGACGCACAAGATCATTTGCCTGTGCAACGGGGCTAGAGAGGATCTTTACGGTGTCGTCTCGCTCTTTTGCACTGATGCCTGTTGAGGCAGTTGCAGCATCAACAGAGACGGTAAATGCTGTCTCGTGAGCAGAGGTGTTTGAGCCTACCATTGGGTTTAGCTCAAGGTTTGTTGCTATCTGCGAGCTTAATGCTACACAGATAAGACCTCTAGCGTGTGTTGCCATAAAGTTTATATGCTCTGGCGAGGAGAAAGCTCCTGCGTAAACTAGATCTCCTTCGTTTTCACGATCTTCATCATCTATCATTATTACCATTTCGCCTCGTTTTAGTGCGTCTATGGCTCTTGTTATTCTATCTATGGCTCTCATATTTTCGCCTTTTTATTGAGTGCGTCATTATACTTGTTTAACATAAACTTGACAAGATTACTTTATTTACCTATAATCACGCTTCCAAACAGAGCACAAGCTTGTTTGAAGTACCGCGGAATAGAGCAGTTCGGTAGCTCGTCGGGCTCATAACCCGAAGGTCGTAGGTTCAAATCCTACTTCCGCAACCAATTCTTTCATTTTCTATTGTTGGGGTATCGCCAAGCGGTAAGGCAACTGGTTTTGGTCCAGTCATTCGGGGGTTCGAATCCCTCTACCCCATCCACCTCATAAGATCTCCTTTTTAGATCCTTATATATCGCGGAATAGAGCAGTTCGGTAGCTCGTCGGGCTCATAACCCGAAGGTCGTAGGTTCAAATCCTACTTCCGCAACCAATCCTTTTGATTTTATATATTTAGTATGTAGTTTATGAAGCCCTAAATGAGGGGGCAAGGGGATAAACCCCTTGGCGTCACCTAAGTAACGGTGCAAAGATGCACAAAAGCAGTATTGTAATCACAAGCTTTTCCATAAAGTCCCCCTTCATTCAGTCTTTGGAGGGCAAAAAAAAAGGTTAGAGGCTCATGACTTCCCCTAACCTTTGCCACTCCATTGAATGAATGAAAAGTGTGATTACAAAGAGGATTATAGCACAAACTAAAGTTAATAAGCAACTTCTACAACCAATTTTTGATATAATCCACACACCTTAAAACAGAGCAAATCATGATAGAGAGTTTTTATAGATATGGCGTTTTAGTGGAGTTTAACTCTGCTTTAGAGCAAGATAGTGAGTTTGGTTATCTTTATAGTCTTTTTGTTAAGCTTAGGAGTGACGATGAGTTTTTATATGAGCAGTTTTTGGACACAAAAGAGGCACTTATCGCTACGCTAGATGAGTTGCTATATGCTGGTAGTAGGCTAGATGATGGGTGGTGTGAGATCTACTTTTACGCACAAGATACAAAAGGGCTTGACAAGCAAGTAGCCACCTTTTTACGCGGTGAGTACGCCTATGAGTCAAGCTCGACTAAAGATGCCAAATGGGACTTTTGGTACAAAAACCTACTGCCAAATGAGCTTGAGTTTTTGTATATGGAAGCTAAAAAGATAGTAGATGATCTCTTAAGCGAAGGTGATGAGTTAGAGAGTGTGCGAGAAGTTGAACACTACGCAACATTTGACACACCTACTCAGATGGAGCGTTTTGTCGCAAATGCCTCTAAGGTTGGTTTTAGACTCAAAGATGAGCTAGATATCGATGGTTATGGCGTTGCTGTTGTAAGAGAGCACTCGCTTTTAGATCTTAACTCTTGCATAGAAACACTTTATGAGTTAGCTAAAAAAGAGCATGGCAATTATGAGCTTTTTAGTACAGTTTTGAGTGATGAGAAGTAGCGTAGTTGTAAACTTTTTGCTTGTTGTGTTTCTAAACGCATTTAGTGATCTAGGACACAAGATCAACATTCAAAACACCATCTTTAAAACCTATGATGGCTCAGAGCAGATAGTGCTAACAGCGGTGGTAAACGCTTTGATGCTTCTACCTTTCATACTCGCTTTTAGCCCCTCGGCGTTTCTCTCTAGTAGGTTTGACAAGGCTCGCATATTGCAGGTCTCATCTTTTGTAGCCATCATCATCACGCTACTCATTACACTCTCTTACTACAACGGCTGGTTTTGGCTCGCATTTACTTTTACATTTGCTATGGCACTGCAGAGTGCCTTTTATTCGCCTGCCAAATACGCCTACCTTAAGGAGCTTTTGGGTGAGTCAAAACTAAGCGTGGCAAATGGAGCACTACAAGCCGTTACCACTGTCGCTATACTAGCTGGCATCATCGTCTATACACTCTTTTTTGAGTCTATAGTGGGCGATGAGTTTAGAGGAAGTGAAGAGATCATAGAGAGGATCGCACCGCTTGGCTGGCTACTTGTTGCGGGTTCAGTGCTGGAGTTTTTGCTCTCACTTAGGCTTACTAGGCTTAGATCTTATGAGGGCAGGCGGTTTAGTTTTAGGCGTTATATCAAGCTATTTTACCTACGAAAAAACCTCAAAACCATCACAAGAAAGAGAGATCTGCTAAGTCTTGTCTTTGCACTTAGTATCTTTTGGTCTATCTCACAGGTGATCTTGGCGATATTTGGCGAGTATGTCAAAACCAACCTCGGCATCACAAACGCTATCTTTGTGCAAGGCGTGATGGCAAGCTCCATCATCGGCATAGTAGCAGGCTCACTCATCGTTGCAAGGCTTAGTCGCTACTATATAAATGTCGGTTTTGCCTCCATTGGTGCGGTGATGGTGGCGTCTTTGACACTTCTACTTAGTATGACGCAAAATAGCTACTTGCTCACTTTGGAGTTTGTGCTTTTTGGGTTTTTTAGCGGGTTTATCATAGTGCCACTAAACGCTAAGATGCAGTTTATCGCTCCAAATATCCACCTCGGATCTATCCTAGCTGGCAACAACTTTATACAGACACTCTTTATGTTCGCCTCTCTTATGCTAACGACACTTTTTGCCTACTTTGGAGCTGATGCGAAGGTGCTTTTTTACGCTATGAGCTTAGCTGGTGTGCTACTTTTTGTGTTACTACTTCGCAGGTATGGTGTCATCTCGGCGTGGGCATTTTTGGAGCTTGTAGCAAGGCTTAGGTATAGGTTTGTCTATGAGGGTTTAGATCTTCTTGATGGCAAAACTCCTCTGCTTTTGGCGGGCAACCATATCAGCTGGATCGACTGGCTAGCGTTGCAGTTGCCATTTGAGAGACGAGTCGCTTTTTTGATAGATAAAGAGATCTACGATAAGCCACTTTTGAAGCCATTTTTACGCACAGCTGGACTTATACCCATCTCTGCTAGAGCGAGCAAAGATGCCTTTAAAAGAGCATCAGCTCATCTTAGAAATGGCGGTATGGTAGCGATATTTCCAGAGGGTGAGATAGTGCGAAGTGGTGAGGCGGCGGAGTTTAGAAATGGGCTAAACTACATAGATCTAAGCGGTGTCAAGGTAGTGCCGTTTTATATAAGTGGGCTATTTGGGAGCGTGTTTGCTCGCTTTGATGATGGCTCAAGATCTCTGCGTCGTAGGGTGGTAAAAGTACACTTTGGGCTTAGAGGAGATAGTTCAACTTTGCGTGATGATGTGCTTAAGCTAAGAGATGATAAAATTGCTCAAAAATAGAACTAGGAGTTGGGTTTGAAGACAACTTTGATAATCGGTGCTGGCGGAGTAGGGCGTGTTGTGGTGCACAAATGTGTACAAAATAGTGACTCGTTTGGGCAAATCGTGCTAGCTAGTAGAACCAAAAAAAGGTGTGATGATATAAAAGCGGAGCTTCCAGAGGCTAACATAGTAACTGAGCAGGTGGACGCTGATAGTGTGGCAGATCTTGTAGATCTGATAAACAGATACAAACCAAACATAGTCATAAATGTGGCTCTGCCGTATCAAGATCTAACCATAATGGACGCTTGTATAGAGACAAAAACGCCGTACTTAGATACTGCAAACTATGAACATCCAGATGAGGTGAAGTTTGAGTATAAGCTTCAGTGGGCAAGAGATGAGGCGTTTAAAAACGCTGGCGTGATGGCACTACTTGGAAGTGGGTTTGATCCAGGGGCGACAAATGTATTTTGTGCTTATGCTGCCAAACACTACTTTGATGAGATCCACTACATAGATATACTTGACTGCAACGCAGGCGATCACGGCTACGCTTTTGCGACAAACTTCAACCCAGAGATAAACCTGCGAGAAGTTAGCTCAAAAGGTCGCTACTGGGAAGAGGGTAAGTGGATCGAGACTGAGCCGATGGAGATCAAGATGGTGTGGGACTACCCAGAGGTGGGTGAAAAAGATAGCTATCTTCTTTACCACGAGGAGCTAGAGTCGCTTGTACAAAACATAAAAGGGCTAAAGCGGATCCGCTTTTTTATGACATTTGGGCAGAGTTATTTGACTCATATGAAGTGTTTAGAGAATGTCGGAATGCTAGGTATAGAGCCAGTGGAGCATAAGGGTATGCAGATAGTGCCGATGGAGTTTTTAAAGACACTTCTGCCAGATCCTTCGACTTTGGGATCTCGTACAAAAGGCAAAACCAACATCGGTGTGGTTTGCGAAGGGCTTAAAGATGGCAAAAAACGCAAAGTTTACATCTACCAAGTAAAAGATCACGAGGAGTGCTACAAAGAGACAAACTCTCAAGGGGTGAGCTACACAACAGGTGTGCCTGCGATGATTGGAGCTAAGCTTATGCTTGATGGCGTGTGGAGTGGCAAAGGAGTGTTTAATATGGAGCAGTTTGATCCAGATCCATTTATGGAGCTTATGAATACGCAAGGTCTTCCGTGGCAAGTAAAAGAGCTATAACAACTCCCTACTATCTTTGCGAGGAGGCTAAGCTTCGCAAAAACCTAGAGCTTTTAAAATATGTGCAAGAGCAAAGCGGAGCTAAGATTATCTTAGCTCTTAAGGGTTTTGCTATGTGGAGTACATTTGATCTAGTAAGGGAGTACTTGGTAGGGTGTACTGCTAGTGGACTTTATGAAGCAAAGTTAGCGAGCGAGGAGTTTAAAAAGGGCGATGAGAGTTTAGAAGTTCACACCTATTCACCAGCTTTTAGTGAGGTGGATCTAGTTGAAGTAGCCAAGATAAGCGATCACATAGTCTTTAACTCCCCTTCACAGCTTTTAAGGTTTGCAAAACTTGCCAAAGAGATAAATCCACGCGTGAGTCTGTCGCTAAGGGTAAATCCTGAGCAGTCATCTTCACCCAAAGATATCTATAATCCTTGTGCGGTTTTTAGCAGGCTGGGTACTACAAAAGCAAACTTCGATGAGGAGGTTTTAAGCTACATTGATGGGCTAAACTTCCACGCTCTTTGTGAGCAAGATAGTGACGCGTTAGAAGATGTGCTAGAGGCTTTTGAGGCTAAGTTTGGCTCATATATAAAAGGGTTAAAGTATGTAAACTTTGGTGGTGGACACCATATAACAAGAGAGGGTTATGATGTAGCAAAGCTTATAGATCTGATCAAGAAGTTTAGATCTAAGTGGGGAGTTGAAGTTTACCTAGAACCTGGCGAAGCGGTAGGGTGGCAAGTGGGCTACTTAGCTTCAAGTGTGCTTGATGTGATGCACAATGGCATGGATATAGCCATACTTGACACCTCTGCGGAGGCTCATATGCCAGATACTTTGGCGATGCCATATCGTGCGATGGTGCGAGGAGGTGGTAAGGTGGGCGAGAAAAAACACACTTATAGACTAGGTGGCAACACCTGTTTGGCAGGCGACATAATGGGTGATTACTCATTTGATGAGCCACTAAAAGAGGGAGATGTGATAATATTTGAAGATCAGATCCACTACACATTTGTCAAAAACACAACTTTTAATGGCATAAAACTACCATCACTTGTGATAGAAAAAGAAGATGGAAGCATCGATGTTGTGCGGGAGTTTGGGTATGAGGAGTATAAAACAAGGCTTAGTTGATCTAGATCTAAGTCTTGATGAGCCTTGTGTTGTATAATCCTAAAAAAGGAGTCTTACGATGAGTGAAGATAAGAGTAGATGGAATGAGAAATATAGACAAAACCCGCATACTAATGAGGCTAGTGAGATACTCAAAAAGTACGCTCACCACGCAAAAGTAGATCAAGCGATCGATATAGCTTGTGGAATGGGGCGAAACACTCACTTTTTAGCTGAACTTGGGTTTATGGTAGATGCTGTTGATATCTCTGATGAGGGGTTAAAGAGTGTTAAAAATAGTGCTACGATCATAAAGATAGAGTGCGATCTAGATAAGTACAATCTTACCCCAAACAGGTATGATCTTGTAGTAAATATCAACTTTTTAAATCGTCGCCTAAACTCGCAGATCAAAGATGCTCTAAAGAGTGGTGGTGTGCTTATCTATGAGACATTTTTGCTAGCTTATGGTGAGTATAACTTGCCTACTACAAACCTAGACTATCTGCTTAGAAAAAATGAGCTTTTGCATGCTTTTATAGGGCTTGATATAATTTACTATGAAGAAAAAGATGCTATAAATAGTAACGGAGAGAAGGTAAAGGTGGCTTCGCTAGTAGCTAAAAAAGCATAGCCAAAAAGGCTATGCACTAAGCTTACGCAAGTATAGCTTTGTTCATCCAGATCGATTTTTCTAGTGAAGCGATCTTCTCATCAGCATAACCAATAGTAGCTTTGTCGCCTGCCTCATCAGCTGCATCGCTTAGATCTCTAAACGCCTTTAAAAACTGCTCTTGAACTTTTAAGATCTCTGTTACAACATATTTTGCATCGAAGTCACTTTTAGTCTCCTCACCAATCGTAGTAGCTTTTGCGATCTCGCTCATAGTTATGTATGGCTTCTGCCCAAGTTGTAAGAGTCTCTCTGCTGTGTCATCATAGATCTCCGCCATTTCGTTATATATAGCTTCAGTCATATTGTGGATAGGGTGAAAATGCACACCTTTGATATTCCAGTGGTAGTTATGAAGCTTCACAAAAAGTGCAAGCGAGTCTGCTTGAAGTTGTTTTAGCTTTTCTGTAACTTTTGACATAATAAATCCTTTTGTTGAGATGCAAGATTATATCTTAGTTTGGATAACTGCTAAAAGCCCTCTTGTAGTGTTATATAGAGAGCTTCAACCTCTTTGTCGCTTAGGTATAGCGTGGAGTGGTTATGCACTAGATCTAAAAATCCGTCGATGGATATAGTAGATCTTTTTGAGCACTCTTTGCATGCGGGTAGGAAGCCTCTAAGAAGGGCTATGTGATCCTCAATACCGCGTGAACACAAAAAACAGATCTGCTCACTGTGAAGTCGTCCCTCATGCTCCAAAAGCTTTATATACGCCTCGATAGCGACTCTTTTGTGGTTTTGTTTGTGCCAAATAGAGCTAGAAAACTCTAGCAGATCAAAGTAGAAACTATCTAGCTCATAGGAGTCTCTAAGGTGGCGACCAAGTAGAAGTGTAAAGTCCTGCCATGGCTTTAGAAGCAGGGTATTATCTAGCCATTTGTAGCCTAAGTGGATCACATCTTTTAGCCTTGCGATGCTAGAGTTTACTCCTAGCTCATCTTGAAAGTCAATCTTGTAGCCGATGTTTATGGTGCTGTGTCTTGCTCCGTAGAAGCGGTAGAGCGTTAAAAGCTTGTCGCGTGAGATGATGCGAACGATTAGATCCTCATCTCTTACCCTATTTAAGCCTACGATAAATCCCTGCAACTGCTTCTCTTTTTGCTCTAATTATACGAGATTATGATTAATTTGTTAAGTTTAGATATAATTGTGCCACTTTTTTAAAAGGATCTATTTTTGAACTTTCTAGGTATATTTTCAAAAGCATTTGAACAAAAACAACCGCTAAAAGCTGAAGCAACTGCACAATGGGTGAAGTGTAAATCATGCGAATCACTAATGTTTTACAAAGAGGTAGAAAACCTTAAGCATGTCTGTCCAAAGTGTGGATACCATATAAGACTAGGTGTAAAAGATCGCATCGCTCAACTTGCTGATGAGGGGAGTTTTGTGGAGTATGATAGCTCGCTTAGACCTGTGGATCCACTTGAGTTTGCAGATAAGATCTTATACAAAAAACGCGTCGAAGATGCAAATGCAAAGACTGGCAAATACTCATCTGTGGTGAGTGGCGAATGCAGTATGAATGGCGTCAAGACGCAACTTGTTGTCTTTGACTTTGCTTTTATGGGAGGCTCACTAGGATCAGTTGAGGGTGAGAAGATAGTGCGTGCAGCTGGGCGTGCCATAGATAAAGGGCAGGGGCTTGTTATAGTTAGTGCGAGTGGTGGAGCTAGAATGCAAGAGAGTACTTTTTCACTTCTTCAGATGAGTAAAACCTCCGCAGCACTCGCAAAACTTGGCGATCATGGCTTGCCATACATATCGGTTTTAACCGATCCTACGATGGGTGGAGTGAGTGCATCTTTTGCGATGCTTGGAGATGTGATCATCGCTGAGCCAGGGGCATTGGTGGGTTTTGCGGGTCAGAGGGTTATAGAGCAGACTATCGGTTCGGCTCTGCCTGATGGGTTTCAGCGAGCGGAGTTTTTGCTAGAAAAAGGCTCTATCGATATGGTAGTAAATCGAAATGATCTAAAAAATACTATATCAGATCTACTCAACTTTTTTAAAGTAGCTTGATGCAACTTTATGCTCTGTGTGATGCCATGCTTTTAGCCTCAAAGGGCTTAAGCTTAGAAGAGTTTGTAGATGTGGCAAGAAAACATGATGCAAAAGTACTCCAGTATAGAGACAAAAGTGGCGATGAGGTGGCTATAAAAAATGCACTCATAAAGCTTCGCAAGCTCTATGATGGCTTTTTGATAGTAAATGATCATATAGATCTGGTGCGGTTTTGTGATGGTGTGCATCTTGGACAAGAGGATCTTTTGCGACTTGGAGCTGATAAAAAAGCTAGCATAAAAGCACTTAGATCTAAGGTTGGACGAGATAAGATCATAGGGCTTTCAACTCATAATGAAGCGGAGATCTTAGAGGCAAACGAGATGAGTCTAAACTACATAGGGCTTGGTGCACTAAGAGCAACAACTACCAAAAGTGATGCGACAAATATACTTGGATCTAGGCTCGATGAGCTAGCTAGCATATCAACTCACCCTGTGGCAGTGATCGGTGGAGTGAGGTTTGATGATAGTTTTGAGCATGTCTCTTATAGAGTGATGGGGAGTGGACTTTTTCGTGAAGATTGAGATCGTTAGTATCGCTAAAAAAGAGAGAAGTATCTACGATCCACTATACAAAGAGCTTATAAAACACTCATCAAAATTTGCCACCATAGATGATGTAGAGATCTTCAACTCTGCCATAAACAAGGCTCATAGTATCTCTGCTAGCGAGGCACAAAAGAGCTACTCGCAGGCACTGGAGCCATATATGACAAAGGGGTATAGTGTGATCTTGCACCCAGATGGCAAAAAGATCGATAGTTATGGTTTTAGTAAGCTACTAGATGGTAAAATCTCACTCAAATTTTTTGTAGGCGGGGCTTACGGGTTTGAGCAGAGTTTTTTAGATAGAGGCGATGCTGTTATCTCACTAGGAGATCTAACTATGAGTCACAAGATCGCAAAAGCGGTTCTTTTAGAGCAGATTTATAGAGCGTTTGCAATACTTAGTAACCACCCCTATCACAAATAAAGGAAAATCAGAGTGCAACAGAGTGAACTAAAGTATTTTAAAGAGATACTACTAGGACGAAAAGCCCAGATAATCAAAAACTTACAAAGTGTGAGTGAATCACTTGGCAATATGTCAAGTAGCGGACTAAGCGATGAGGCGGATATTGCCTCGCTTGATAATAGTGTGATGATAGATAGTGCCATAGCTTCTCAGCAACAACGAGAGTTAGAGGAGATTAATATCTCTTTAGGTAAAATAGAGAGTGGCGAGTATGGGATCTGCGAGATGTGCGAAGAGAGTATCGGTTTTCAAAGACTCAAGGTTAAGCCACATGCAACTTACTGCATCGATTGTAGAGAGATAGTGGAAAAGAGTAGAAAGGGTTAGTGATGAAGATTAAGAAGTATATATTTGCATCGTTTATACTTATCAATATTGTTGGTTGGTATATCTATGGGTTTATGACGCAAGAGAGCTTAAGAGTCGATTTTTTTGGGCTTGAGATAGCTACTATGCCGATCGCACTTTGGGTTGCGGTGGTGATGGGCGTGCTATTTTTAGCAAGCTTGCTACATATGATCTACTACTCGTTTAAAAACTCACTAACCTCCAGAAGATATGCAAAAGATTTTGATCACATCGTAGATGCAGTTGTTGATGCCTACTTGGCAAAAGAGCCAAAGACACAAGAGTATAAAATGCCTCGCTATAAGCTACTAGGTAGTGTGATCGCAAACTCAAAAGTGTTCCCAAAAAGCTTTAAGCTTGATGTAGATGATAAGCGAGTTTTGGAAGTTTTAGAGGTGCTAGAGAAGATAGCAAATGGTGAAGTGGTAGAGCTTAAGAGATACTCACTTCCTATCTCAAACGATCTTGTGATACAAAATGAGCGAAATAGATATAAAAAGGGTGAGCTAAGTGCTGAGGTGGTTTTAGCTAATCCTAACAGATATGACGCCTCTTTGGCTAAAGAGGTATTTGTAGATTTTGTCAAAAAAGCTCCACTTGATCAGATACTAAAATATAAAAACTACCTCACAAAAGATGCACTTTTTGAGTTTTTGCCACGCATCAATGGCAATGAAGAGACGCTAATCGTTGAAAATGCGACGCTTATAAACTTTATAAAAGATCTCTCTTTGAGTAGAGATGAGTATATAGCAATGAGTAGAGTACTCTCAAAGTCGATGCTTCCAGAGCAGAGAATGAAACTCTTTGAGACACTTAGTAATGAAAAAGAGTCTGTCGCAGATGCTTACATATATACCCTTTTTGACCTTGAAATGGTCAGTATGGCTAAAGAGATCTTAGCCAATACTAAAGAGGGAGAGTATGCTAAGTTTAAGATGTTTGTGGCACTAAAAGATTGCAACAAACACTTCAACATAGACCATCTGATCTAGTGAGCGATGTCTAGCGTTATCTCATTTGACAAGCCCATCTACGCACTAGCCCCGCTTGCTGGCTATACAGATCTACCATTTAGAAGTGTGGTCAAAAAGTTTGGAGCAGATCTTACAGTGAGTGAGATGATAAGCTCCAACGCACTTGTGCATAACTCTGCAAAAAGTATCCATATGCTACAAAAAAGCCCAAACGAGACTCCATACTCTGTGCAGATCGCAGGTGCTGAAGCTAGCGTAGTGCGTGGTGCGGTGGAGTACTTAAATAGCATTGATGGGATCGACATCATAGATCTAAACTGTGGTTGTCCTGTACCTAAGATCGTCTCACACGGAAGCGGAAGCTCACTCTTAAAAGATCTACCACTTATGAGTAGCATCATAAAAACCATAAAAACTCACTCCAACAAACCACTAACTAGTGTAAAAGTGCGACTTGGGTTTGAGAAAAACAACCATCTTGAGATCGCAAAGGTGGTTGAGGATAGTGGAGCGGACTTTATAGCAGTCCATGGAAGAACTAGAGCAGGTAAGTTTAGTAGCGAAGTGGACTATGACGCCATAGCCCAGATGAAGCAGGCTATCTCGATACCGCTCATAGCAAATGGCGATATAGATAGCTTTGAGAAGGCATCATGGGTGCTAGAGCACACTAAAGCCGATGGCGTGATGATAGGTAGAGGTGCGATAGGTAAGCCGTGGATCTTTCATCAGCTAAAGAGTGGTAGTGCATTTTTGGATCCTGCTATAAAGCATGAGATCATACTTGAGCATTTTGACTCTATGGTGGAGTTTTATGGAGTTCACGGGGCTGTGCTTTTTCGCAAACATATACACACCTACTCAAAGGGGTATAGAGGAGCGTCGCACTTAAGAGAGCAGGTAAACAAGATAAGCGATGTGGCGGAGTATAGAGCAGTTATAGATGATTTTTTTAAAGGAAGCGAGTTGATGGTTTGTTAAAGATAAGTAAAAGTATAAAAAAACTGAGTTATGATGATCTAGATGACAATATATTTCACTACAAATATAATGTAAAACATCTACTCTCACTCATAAAAAAGGGTATAGACAAAGAGGATCCTCGCTATCTAAGCTCATATAGGTCGTTTGAGGGGGAGGTTTTTGAGAACTATATATATGAAAAACTTCTTCGTTATGCAGATGAAAATGATGAGATAACAGGCTTTGTGCTAAAAGGGTTTCATCAAAACAAAAACCGCCCAAATGCAAACTCGCTAAGCATAAGTGAAAAGCAACAGATAGTTTATAGAACTAAAAACAAAGAGATAGGCGAGTTTGATGCTATGTTTACTACTAAGAGTGGTGAGCTATATTTTGTAGAGATGACACTTGTTAGATCTGTGCTGAAACTTCGTAAGCGTCTTAGAAAGAAAAAAGCACTTCTTGATACGCTTTTTCCAGACTATGAGGTGAAATCACTTATCATCTTAAATGATGGTGCAACGGGGATTAAGCAGTTTCCATCATACTGTACAGTGTGGCAGACGGAGGAGTTTTCTGCACTTGAGGTTTTAAACTACATACTAGATAGTAGTGAGAAAAAGATTGAGCCACGGCGTAAATATAAGTCTAAAAAGTCTATCGAGGCATCTTCTCTTAAGCCATCATCATTTCGCTACTACAACACCATCTCATGGCTTACAAAAAAGCTAAGATCTACTAAAAAAGATACGATAAGCTATGACTTTTTGTTAAGCCAAACTGTGCAACGATACCATGATCTTTACAATAAATTTTATATCGGTTATGCGAGGTTTGATGCCATAGAGCCGATGCTAAAAAGCGGGCTTGAGCTTGAGGGTGATCAAAGAGTGGTAGTAGCAGTAGAGAAGAAGCACAGCGATGAGATCGTAGTGACTTTTTATATACACATAAGCAGAAAAAAGCTAAATCTTTATAGCTTTGAGAATGGCTCATGGAGCTTAGAGAAAAAAGATCCCTATGGTGTGACCATCACCGAGGTTTACCATATAAACAAGATGATGGATAGTAGTTATGAGCTAAGCTTAGATGATGTAAATCTAGTCATAAGTAAGCTCGCAAGCCTTAGGGCTTCCTAAAAAAGCGGTGAAAAAAGCCCTCTTTTTGCTCTAGCTTTACTCTACTAAGTGCGAGTGAGCCACTCTTTATGGTGCCACTTGTCACGGTTGTTCCCGCAGCTATCATAACATCATCTTCAACTACAATAGGTGCAACCAACTGCGAGTCACTCCCGATAAAGACATTTTTGCCGATGGTGGTTTTATGCTTTGCTTTGCCATCGTAGTTGCAAGTGATCACTCCTGCTCCTATGTTGGTGCCACTGCCAACCTTGGCATCGCCTATGTAGCTAAGATGTCCCGCTTTTACACCATCAAGGTGCGATTTTTTGACCTCTACAAAGTTACCGATGTGTGAATTTTCTATGTGTGAAGCGGGGCGTATGTGAGCAAGTGGCCCGATGTCAGAGTTTATGATGATGCTATCTTCGATCACGCTATGGGCTTTGATGTGTGAGGAGACTATCTTAGATCCGCTAGTGATACGAACACCATTTTCTAGCATACACTCGCCCTCAAACACTACTCCATCTTCTATATATATGGTGCTTGGCAGCTGCATAGATACACCCTGCGTCATAAGTCTAGATCTAATCATCTCCTGCATAATCTCCTCAGCAACTCCTAGATCTAGCTTAGAGTTTACACCCCTAAAGTGCGTCTTGCTCACCTCTAGTGGCTCTACTTTGATCCCATCATCAACCGCCATTGAGATGAGATCAGTTAGGTAGTACTCACCTTGTGCGTTGTTGTTTGAGAGTAGCGGGATATATTTTTGTAAAAGTGAGGTCGCAAACATATATACGCCCGCATTTACGCTTTTGATACCCAGCTCATCAGCAGAGGCGTCTTTTTGCTCTACTATCTTTTTAACTCCACCACCACCTATGATGACTCTGCCATATCCGCTTGGATCATCAAGCTCAAAGTAGGACATCACCACGCTAGAGCTACTCTGCACAAAGCCCTTTAGCGAAGCGGGATCAACTAGAGGCATATCGCCATTTAGCACCAAAACTCTCTCATACTTTGGTTTTACATCTCGCAATGCTCCACCCGTTCCAGCGTAGTTTATGGTGTCTTGCTCTACAAAAGTTAGATCATCAAAGTGCCTACTCATAGCATCTATAACCGCCTCTTTTTGGTGGGCAACCACTACGATCACATCATCGCTTAGCTCTTTTGCGGATCTGATGGAGTAGTAGAGCATCTGCTTGCCACTGATGGTGTGAAGCACCTTTGGCGTAGATGAGTGCATTCTCGTTCCTTTGCCTGCTGCAAGTATGACGACGCTTATATTGTTTGGCATATTTTGACTCTTTTTAGTGGAAGTATAATATAAGTTGTTAAATGTTATTTTGGTATGATTCGCATTATGTTTTTAGTAAGGTTTGCGGGTGAGAAGAGCGTTTTTGCTACTATTTTTGCTATTTGCTAGTGTGGTTTTGGCAGATACGCCCGTAATCCCCACGATGAACTTTGAGCTTAGTGCTCCAAATAGCCCCGAACAGCTCGTAAACTCACTAAATGTTGTACTTCTTCTAACTGTTCTCTTTTTAGCCCCTAGTATGGTCTTTGTTATGACCACATTTACCCGTTTTCTCATCGTTTTTGGGTTTATCCGTCAAGCGATGGGTACACAGCAAGTCCCGCCTACGCAGGTGCTTGTGATGCTAGCTATGATTATGACATTTTTTGTGATGGAGCCTGTGGGACAAAAGTCCTACGATCAGGGCATAAAGCCCTATATGAACCAAGAGATCAGTTATGATGTGGCGTTTGAGAGGGCGAGTGAACCATTTAAGAGTTTTATGGTCAAAAACACTCGCGAAAAGGATCTCGCACTATTTTTGCGAGTGCGAAATATGCCAAATCCGCAAAGCATAGATGATGTCTCTTTTGGCGTGATTATCCCTGCGTTTCTCATCAGTGAGCTAAAGACAGCGTTTGAGATCGGGTTTTTGATCTTTTTGCCATTTTTGGTGATCGATATGGTCGTGGCATCGATACTTATGTCTATGGGTATGATGATGCTTCCGCCCGTGATGGTAGCACTGCCTTTTAAGATCCTTATCTTCATACTTATAGATGGGTGGAATCTGCTCATTGGTAATCTTATAGCATCGGTAAAGTGAGTAAAATGGAGTGTAACTATTTTGGAAAGTGTGGATCTTGTACGCTACACGAGATGAGCTATGAGGATCAGCTCCTTTTTAAACTAGAGCAGACTAGATCGGAGTTTGGGGAGTTTTTTGATAAAGAGGTGGAGATCTTTGCATCAAAACAGAAGCACTTTAGAGCTAGAGCAGAGTTTCGCATCTACCATAGTGATGGCAAGATCTCATACGCTATGAACGGCAGAGTAAAAGGGGAGATAGTTCCCATAGATGAGTGCTTGATCGTTGATAGAGCCATCTATGATCTGATGCCCAAACTGCTAAGCAGACTACAAGATCTCAAAGTGGAACAGAGGCTTTTTGGTATAGAGTTTCTAAGCTCAAGTAGGGGCGAAGTGGCGGTGACACTGCTTTATCACAAAAAGGTAGATGAGCAGATGCGAAGCATCTTAAGCAGGCTTGCTGATGAGCTTAGTATCTCTATCATAGCAAGAAGTAGGGGCGAGAGGGTAGTTTTTGGGCGTGATCATATAGTTGAGGAGCTTATGGTTGATGGCAAAAAGTACTACTATAAGCAGATCGAAGCGAGTTTTACGCAACCTAACCGCGGTGTAAATGAGCAGATGATAAGCTGGAGCTTGAAAGATCTAAAGTTTTGTGATGCAGATCTGCTTGAGCTTTATTGTGGAGCGGGCAACTTTACCATACCCTTTGCAAGTCGTTTTGCAAACATTTTGGCAACTGAAATCTCCAAAAGCTCCATCGCAGCAGCAAAAGCAAACCTACTACTAAATGGCGTTCATAACACGCAGTTTGCGAGACTTAGTAGTGAGGAGCTAAGAAGTGCTCTGCTTAGAGAGAGAGCTTTTAAAAGGCTAGAGGGCGTAGATCTAGCTAAGTTTAACCTTATGACGCTCTTTGTAGATCCGCCTAGATCTGGACTTGATCCAAAGACGCTTGAGTTTGCAAGTGGGTTTAGCCAAGTGATCTATATATCGTGCAACCCCGCGACACTAAAGAGAGATCTTGAGGTGCTTTGCAAAACTCATAGCGTAGTAAGTATGGCGATCTTTGATCAGTTTGCACACACAAACCACCTTGAAATGGGTGTAAAACTCCTTAGAAAGGCTCAGATATGAAAAAGATACTAATCATAGGTAGCGGAGATGTTCTTAGGCGTTTTATAGATAAAATCTCACAAAGTTACACAAGCGATAACATCTACTACATAGTAGAGAGCAGTGCTTCAAACTATGAGCATATAAACCAGAGTAGGTTTAAGTTTTTTGAGTTTGACCCAACGAGCCACTATAAACTTGCAAATATCCTAAAGATGGACTTTTTTCAAGTGATGATAATGCTAGATCGCCCCGATGATATAGAGCATACTATCAAAAATATTCGACTAGAAAAAAAGCACCTTCGCATAGTGGTTTTGAGTGAGTTTGAACTGCATCAAGATGACCCAAACATCATAGCGGTAAATAGCAATGATCTGCTCTCATACCGTATGCTAGACTTTTTGCCAAATATACCAGTTGTCGCCCAAAATGTGGGCTTAGGTGAGGGTGAGATCATGGAGGTGATGGTTCCTTTTGGAAGCTCGTTTATATATAGACACATCTCCGCCATAGAGCAGCGAGAGTGGCGAATCGCTGCTATATATAGAAACCAAGAGCTAGTTCTTCCATACCAAACAAGAATGATCCACCCAAATGATGTACTACTGCTCATCGGAGATCCAAAGATCCTAAAGTCGGTCTATATGGGGATCAAAAAGGAGCTGGGGCAGTTTCCAGAGCCTTATGGGACAAACTTGTATCTATTTATAGATATGCTTGCAGACAACCTTTTACTATTAGATGAGCTTATAGATAAAGCCAAATACCTAAGAGGGAAGTTCAAAAAAAAGCTATATGTGCGAGTGGTAAACCCAACAGATCTAGCAGTGATCCAAGAGATCAAAAAGCACGCTTCGCTTGATGTACAAGTGGAGATCTGTTATGATGATGTGGCGTTTAATGAGCTGATCAGATCTGATATAAAGAGCTTTTTTATAGGGTTAATAGTAGTCTCAAAAGAGATCTTTTGTCATAAGGGGTGCAGAGATCTCTTTTATGAGTTTAAGATCCCACTACTTAAGCTCTCAAACAAAGATGTAGAGGGTCTCAAAGATGGGGTGATCGTACTCTCTGATAGCCGTGATATAGAGAAGATCTCATCTAGCATATTTGACATATCTCAACAGTTGGAGTATAACCTAGAGTTATATAACTACCTAAATGAGCATCAAGAGGTAAAAGAGCAGATGATCGAGCACTTTACAAACCTTGCTACAAACTTCACTAAAAAGATCCATGTGGAAAATAGCGAAAAAAACCCCATAAAAGAGCTCTCAAAGAGAGATAACTTTATGCAGATACTACCATTTACCAAGCACATAACTCGCAAAAGATCGCTCTCTATGCTCTCTACTAATAGTGACAAGCTCTTTTTTAAGCTAGATGATTTTCATCAGCTCTTTATACCGATCTAGATCCCCATTTGAACTAGCGTGTGGATATGAAGCACGCCTTTTACCTCGCCACTAGTTGAGGTTACGACAAGTAGTTGTATGCGAAGCTCCTCTATGAGTGCGAGGGCTTGAGATGCTAAGATGTTCTCATCATTTAGCGTTTTTGGCTCTTTTGTGGCGTACTTTAAAGCAGGATCATCTAGGCTAAAGCTCTGATCTAGCAAGGCTCTTCTAACATCGCCATCACTCATGATAGCTACTAGCTTTTTTGCCTCATCGACTATAAGAGCAGTACCAACTCGCCCCTCACTAATGGAGAAGATCGCCTCTTTTAGCGTAGCATCTTGTGAGATGATAGGAAGGTTGTTTTGTTGCATAATATCTGCTACTTTGACAAAAAGCCTCTTGCCCAAACTCCCTCCTGGGTGGAGTGAGGCGAAGTCATCTCGCTTAAAGTCTCTTGCTCTCATAAGAGCAACTGCTATGGCATCACCAAGGGCGAGCGTGAGTGTGGTGGAGCTTGTGGGTGCTGCTCCTAGCGGGCATGCCTCTTTGGTGACATGTAGCTCCAAAAGCGTGTCGCTATATCTAGCGAGTGTAGAGTTTGGCTCTTTTGTAAGACCGATGAGTGGGATACCAAAGCGTTTGATGTGTGGAAGTATGCGACTAAGCTCCTCACTCTCGCCACTATAACTAATGGCAACAACCACATCACCCTTTGTGATCATACCTAGATCGCCATGGAGTGCCTCTGTGGGGTGCAGAAAAAAGCTCGGTGTGCCTGTTGAGGCGAGTGTTGCGGCGATCTTTGCTCCGATGAGTCCTGACTTGCCCACACCTGTGATGATCACCTTGCCTTTGCAAGAGAGGATCGTCTCTACTGTTTTGTTAAAACTCTCGTCTAGGTAGGCACTCGCCTCTAGTAGCGTGTTTGCCTCAATGCGAAGTGTCTCTTTTGCTATCTCTAAATAATTCATACTCAAATTATACAACAAAAGAGAGTGCTTGTTTTTGCGTTATCCATTTTTGAGTTATTATTTTCATTTTAAGCGAGGAAAATATGCAAACACACGCAAAACAGTTAGAAACACTTATAAAAGAGAGTGTGATCCCAGATATAGATGATAGGCTAGATGAGATCTTTGAGTATATCGATAGATCTAAAGATACTTCCGATGAGCTAAGAGAGGAGATCGATGAGCTAAGGGACTTCAAGGGTGACTTGCAGGAGATCTTAAAAGAGATCTATAGCGAAAGCATCAGTGAAGATGAGTGTAAGGAGATCTTTGCAGATATCATCTCTGCTCAAAGGGGCGAAGATGAGGAGTATGATGAGGATTTTGACGATGAAGAGTATGATGATGAAGATCTCTTTGATGACGAGTTTGATGATGATGAGTATGACGACGACGAAGATGAGGACGATAAGTATTAGAAAAGCAAGAAAGTGCTAAAATCTCCTTTAATGTCCTTAAAGAGAGATCGATGAAAATACTTATAACAGGCACAGCGGGCTTCATAGGAAGCCATCTAGCTCTTAAGCTGCTTAGTCGCGGTGATGAAGTGGTGGGGCTAGATAACATAAACGACTACTACGACCAAAAGGTGAAGTATGGCAGGCTTAGGCATGCTGGGGTCATCAAAGATCTCACGAGCGAAGTGCCTTACGGCGAGATGATTACTTCACAAACTTACCCAAACTACAACTTTATAAAGATAGACTTAGAGGACAAAGCCTCACTTTTTAAGCTCTTTAGCGAACAGAGATTTGACGCGGTTTGTAACCTCGCAGCTCAAGCGGGTGTGCGTTATAGCATAACCAACCCAGATGCCTATGTGCAGAGCAACATCGTGGGGTTTGTGAACCTACTTGAGGCGTGCAGGCATTTTGGTGTGAAAAACCTTAGCTACGCCTCTAGCTCGTCGGTTTATGGGCTAAATGAGGAGATGCCATTTAGCACAGATCACAATGTAGATCACCCCATAAGCCTCTATGCAGCAAGCAAAAAGTCAAATGAGCTTATGGCTCACACATATAGCCACCTATTTGGTATAGCTACGACAGGACTGCGGTTTTTTACTGTTTATGGACCATGGGGCAGACCAGATATGGCTCTGTTTTTGTTCGTAGATGCAGCACTAAAGGGCGAGGCGATCGATGTCTTTAACTATGGCGATATGCTTCGCGACTTCACATATATAGATGATATAGTAGAGGGTGTTGTGCGGGTGATCGACAACCCCGCAAAGGCTAGCAAGGCGTGGGATCATAGAGCTTCAAGCTCTAGTGCTCCATATAGGATCTACAACATCGGCAACAACAACCCTGTGAGACTGATGGAGTTTATAGAGGCGATCGAGAAGAGACTAGGTAGGAAGATAGCAAAAAATATGCTCCCGATGCAAGATGGCGATGTGCCCGCTACTTATGCCGATGTGAGTGATCTAGTAGAAGATCTAGGCTATAAACCCGCTACGCCTGTGCAAGAGGGGGTAGATAGGTTTGTGGATTGGTACTTAGAGTTTTTTGAGGTGCAGGGTTGAGCGGGCTTGATCTAGGTAAGCTTGATATAAAGAGGATCGTAAATATAGCCATCGAGGCTGGTAGTGCGGTTATGCAGATCTACAAAGGTGAGTTTGAGGTAGAGTACAAAGATGACAACTCACCGCTAACAAAGGCAGATACTCTGGCAAATAACATCATCTGTGCTGGGCTTAGAGAGCTCTATCTTGACATACCCATAATGAGCGAAGAGAGTAGAGAGGTCGCTTATGAGGAGCGTCGAAGCTGGGAGTACTACTGGTGCATAGATCCCATAGATGGCACCAAAGAGTTTATCAAGAAAAATGGCGAGTTTACCATAAATATAGCTCTAGTGCATGGAGATACTCCCGTAGCTGGGGTTGTTTATGCTCCTGCCAGAGGTGATCTCTACTACGCCAAAAGAGGCGAGGGGGCTTACGAGTACAATGTGTATGATAAGATAGAGCCAAATTTTATAAGAAAACTGCCATATATAAACAATGAGATCATAAAAGTAGCAGTTAGTAGATCGCATATAAACCCCCATACACAAGAGTTTGTGGATCGCCTAAGAGGGGAGCATGGCGAGATGGAGCTTGTGGGTATGGGATCTAGTCTAAAGCTCTGTATGGTAGCAAGCGGAGAGCTAGATATCTACCCCCGCTTAGCTCCAACTATGGAGTGGGACACCGCCGCAGCTGATGCGATCGTGCGTGAAGCGGGCAAGGCGTGCTACATATATGACACCAAAGATCTGCTTATCTACAACAAAGAAGATCTACTAAATCCATGGTTTGTGGTGAGATGATCTTAGTTACTGGCGGGGCGGGCTACATAGGGAGCCACGCTTTGGTTGAGCTGAGTAGGTGTGGATATGAGCTTATTGTTTATGATAACCTATGCAACTCTAGCTTTGAGGCTATAAAGAGAGTAGAGAAACTCATAGGTGAACAGATCACCTTTATAGAGGGCGATGTGCGAGATGGTGGCAAACTTGATGATCTCTTTAGTACCTATAAGATAGATGCGGTGGTGCATTTTGCAGGTCTCAAAGCAGTGGGTGAGTCGGTGCAAGAGCCTTTGAGGTACTACGACAACAATGTAGCAGGGACGCTCAAGCTTTTGGAGGTTATGAGAAAATACTCTTGTAAAAAGATAGTCTTTAGCTCTAGTGCCACGGTTTATGGTACGCCTAAGAGTAACCCGATAGATGAGAGTTTTGCAGTGGGTGCTACTGCTAACCCTTATGGTACTAGTAAGTATATGGTAGAGCGGATACTTCAAGATCTAAGCAGGAGCGATGATGAGTTTAGAGTGGCGATACTTAGGTACTTCAACCCCGTAGGTGCACATAGTAGCGGTGAGATAGGCGAAGATCCAGACGGCGTACCAAATAACTTGATGCCATATATCTCGCAAGTTGCAGTTGGTAAAAGAGAGCATCTTAGCATCTTTGGAGATGACTATGAGACAGATGATGGCACGGGGGTTAGAGACTACCTACATGTAGTGGATCTTGCAGATGCACATGTGAGGGCTTTAGAGTATATAGACTCTAGCAGGTACAGTAGAGATGAGGCGATCTTCAACATAGGAACGGGTCGTGGCTACTCGGTACTAGAGGTGCTAAAGGCTTTTGAGAGTACAAATGGTATAAAAATTGCTTATCGTATAGTGTCACGAAGAGCAGGCGACATAGCAAAATGCTATGCAGATAGCAAAAAAGCACAAGAGGTGCTAGGCTGGAGAGCCTGCAGAACACTTGAAGATATGTGTAGAGATGCCTTTAGGTGGCAGAGCAAAAATCCAAGTGGGTACACGGCAAGTAGCTAGCTCACGGCTAGATATAGTTTAGTTTTTAGAAAAGTTAAGATGAGAAGTTACCAAAACAGTACTCTAAGGATAAGGTTTGATAGATAAACTAAAATCTCTCAAAAATCATCAAGGCTTTATGAGATACTTTAAAAACACTTCATGGCTTATGGCAGAAAAAATATTGAGAATTTTTGTAGGGCTATTTGTAGGAATTTGGGTTGCTAGATATTTAGGACCAGAACAATATGGGATTTATAACTATGTGCAAAGTTTTGTTTCCATATTTGCAGTAATTGCTACTTTTGGATTAGAGGGTGTACTTGTAAGAGAGCTTATAAAATATAAATATAGGATAAACAAGATTATAGGCACAGCTTTTTGGTTAAAGATATTTGGTGCTTTTATATCTTTTATTTTTATTTTTTTTGCACTTTTTTTTACTTCAAATACACATCAGATAAATGTATTTATATATATTGTAGCGAGTTCAGTTTTTTTTCAATCATTTAATGTAGTAGATATGTATTTTCAGGCAAAAGTTTTAAGTAAATATGTAGTCATAATTAATACTATTGCACTAACTATATCTAGTATTTTGAAAATTATTTTTATACTAAAAAACTTACCTCTTGGTTCTTTTATTTGGTTGCTTTTACTTGATAGTATTATTTTGGGGGTTGGATTTTTGTACTTTTATTTAAAACACTCAAAATATAGTATTTTTAGCCTAAGGTTTGATAAATATATAGCCATCAAGCTAGTTAAAAATTCTTATCCACTAATACTAGCCAGTTTTGTTTTATTGATTCAAGCAAAAATAGACCAAATTATGATTTTTGAGATGCTTGGAAGCAAGGAAGCAGGTTATTACAGTATAGCTATGTATTTGATTGCAGCACTTGCATTTTTACCAAGCATGATAAGTGCCTCATTGTTTCCTGCACTTTTTAATGCTAAAAAAATATCAGAATTAATTTATAAAGAAAGGTTTTTAAACTATTACCGTTTAAGTTTTGTGTTATTTTTATTAAGTGCCTTACCAATATATCTATTTGCAGAGCAAATAGTTTTTTTATTATATGGAGAATCGTATAGGCCTGCAGGCGCGATATTGGCACTGCTCTCTATTAGATTATTTTTTACAAATTCTGGCTATGCTAGACAAGATTTTATAAAAATAGAAAATTTATTTATATTTGCACTGATTACTATGACAGTTGGAGCTATTGTAAATATTCTATTAAATTTTATATGGATTAAAGAGTATGGTGCACAAGGAGCTATTTATAGCAGTATTGTTTCTTTTAGCTTTACTTTATTTATTGTCGATTATTTTTACGAAAAAACTAGAGAAAATGTAAAGCTACAACTTTATTCAATTATTACTTTTTATAAAATAAAAATAACTAGATAATGTAAGGAGCTTTATTTGGGAACCATAAGATTGCTTTTAGCCATAAGTGTAATAATCGCCCACTCTAGCCCAATTGCAGGACTTAAGCTATGGGGAGGAGAGATTGCAGTTGAGTTGTTTTTTATTATTTAAGGATTTTATATGGCATTAGTACTAAATGAAAAATACAACAACAGTGATAAAACAGTAGTATTTTATAAAAATCGATTTTTAAAATTATTTCCTATTTATTGGACTATTTTAGTTCTTACATTGTTAGTGTCTTTTGTTTCATATATTGTTCTAAATAAAGGTGGGAGTTTAGAGTATATTATTAAAAACATCGATAACTTAGGGTTCTTTAATCTGTATATACTTTTTTCAAATATATTTTTAATTGGAGAAGATTTGCTGATGTTTTTGGGGTTTGATGGTAACTCAATAGTTTTTGCCAAATCCTTTTCAGATATAAGCATACCACTTTACAAATTCATTGTAGTACCACAATCTTGGACATTGAGCTTGGAAATAATGTTTTACGCGATTGCTCCGTATGTAGCAATAAAAAATTATGGCTATTATTGGGAATGATTATATATAGGGTTTATTCAAAAGGGCTTTATTTTTCATTGGTAAAAAATAAGAATATATTTTTTATTTTAGTCTTACCTCTAGTCTTTGACTATACAAAAAATAGTAAGCTTGATAGAAATATTGGTGAGTTATCTTATCCAGTATTACTTGTTGTATCAATTTTATCGCAACTGGTCGGAGATGATTATATTGCTATATTAGCTATACTATTTAGTATTTTGTGCTCGCTTGTACTAAATAAATATGTTCAAAAAAGAGCAGATAAAATTAGAATAAAAAATCTAAAAGGATAGAAATGTTTTTTCATGAAAAAATAAGATCTATAAAAAGGTCAGACTATGTATTAGATGTTGGTCCCGGATATACACCATTTTATAGATCTGATGTATTACTAGAGAAGGTTTTTGATGATGATAAAGTAGCTCTCAAACAAACAGGCTCATCAAAAAAAGTAGATCTGAAAAAAAAGATCGTCTATTTTAGTGAAGATAACTTCCCATTTGAAGATGGAGAGTTCGACTATGTAATTTGCTCACATGTGCTAGAGCATATACCAAAACTTGAATTGCCACATTTTTTTAAAGAGTTTCAAAGGGTTTCGTCCAGAGGTGGCTATGTTGAAGTACCATCGTATATATATGAACTTTTTAGGAATATAGAACTTCATCTAAGCTTGGTTTATGCAGATCAGGACAACAAGCTTCACTTTTTATACAAGGAAGATCTAGATCTAGAAAGCAGATCGTACAAAATGTTAAAAGAGCTTCTAGTAAAGTTTGGTATAAACTCTAGGGTCATTGGGCTTAATCACCATGTATTTGGTTATGGATTTGAGCATAAAAATGATATCTCTTACGAGATACATGAGGACGCAGACTCTTTTTTTAGTATGATAAGTGATGAGATAAGCTACTCTTACATAAAGTTAAATAAAGATGTAGGCTACTACTATATGAAAATACTAAGGCAGTTTGAGCCAAATGTATTTAAACAAAAAATTTATAATAGATTGAAAATATCTTTGAAATAAGAGAGGATAGTTGGTGATAAAATGTTAAAAAATATACGAAGATATTTAAACACTATGGGTCTAAACCCTAAAAGGTTTATATACAGTATTAGAGGATTGCCAAGTTTTATAAAAGAGTATATAGTTTTCAAAAAATATATAAACAGCTCTTTTGAGCTTAGGCTTTACCCCATTCTTGATGATAAATATCAGCAGGGAGGAGTGGCTAGCGGACACTATTTTCATCAGGACTTGCTAGTAGCTCAGATGATACACAAGGCAAATCCAATAAGACATGTTGATATAGGTAGTAGAGTTGATGGTTTTATAGCTCATCTTGCTGTTTTTCGAGAAGTTGAGATCATAGATATAAGAGAGATAGAGAGCAAGACTCCAAATATCAAGTTTTTACAAGCAAATATGATAGATATGGAGGAAAAGCTTTATGAAAGTTGTGAGTCGCTTTCCTGTTTGCATGCTTTGGAGCATTTTGGACTTGGCAGATACGGCGATCCAGTAGATGTAGATGGACATCTAAAAGGCTTTGAAAATATGTACAATATCTTGAAGCCAAATGGCGTACTTTACTTCTCAGTTCCCATTGGGTATTTAAGAGTTGAGTTTAATGCACATAGAGTATTTTCGCTTGAATATCTACTGCAAATGTTCGTGAGTAAGTTCGAGATAGTATCCTTTTCTTATGTTGATGATGCGGGGGATCTGCATAAAAAAGTAGTACTAACTGAACAGAATATAAAAGATAATTGTGGCTGTGACTATGGTTGTGGAATCTTTGAGTTGAGAAAGAAATAAGAGGAGATGTAGTGTTTATACCAGATGTAGGTAGGGATAATGAAAAAAATAGAAATGAGTGGCTCAGAATAACTTTAGCACAGCTGCCAGATGGAAGTAGAATACTAGATGCTGGTGCAGGAGAGCTAAAAAATAGACAATTTTGCACTCATCTAGAGTATGTATCACAAGATTTTTGTGAATATAATGGCAAGGGTGATGAGCATGCTCTTCAGACAGGCAAGTGGGACACTTCCAAGGTAGATATAGTTTCAGATATTATAAATATACCCGTAGATGATTGTGAGTTTGATTATGTGATATGTACTGAGGTCTTAGAGCATTTGCCAGAACCCATTTTGGCACTAAGAGAATTAACCAGGGTACTTAAAGAGGGGGGGGTGAGATAATACTCACTGCTCCATTTTGTTCACTTACACATTTTGCACCGTATCATTTTTCAACAGGATTTAATAGGTATTTTTATGAATATCACTTAAATAAATTGGGATTTGAGATAATGGATATAGCTACCAATGGTGATTTCTTTCATTACCTTGCTCAAGAAAATTTTAGGTTAAACTCAATATCTGAAAAATATACTGGCACAAAGCTATCATTTTTTGAAAAAGTGATACTGTTCTTTATGCAAAGAGCAATTAAAAAAAGAGCAGATATGGTAAACAAAAGTGATGAGGTACTTTGTTATGGATATCATGTTAGAGCTAGGAAGATAAATTGATAATAATCAATATAATCGGTGGTCTTGGCAATCAGATGTTTATGTATGCTTATGCAAAAGCACTAGAGCAGAGAGGCTATGAAGTCAAGATGGATATAAGTGGATTTGAGACATACAGGCTTCACAATGGCTATGGGCTAGACAAATACAATATCTCGCTACCCATAGCAACTAAAAAAGAGGTAGCTAGATATTACAAAAGAGATTTTTTGGCAAAAGTTTTAAGAAAACTTGGCAAAAGAGATAAAAATGTACTGATAGATGACAATTTAGCATTTAACAAAAAATGGCTAGAAATAGAAGATGATAGATATATCATTGGTTATTTTCAGAGCGAGAGATACTTTATAGATATAAGAGATCTGCTATTAAAGGAGTTTGCTATCAGAGATAATCTCTCAAGCTATACAGCGGATATGAAACAGAAAATTGGCATAAGCAAAAATAGCTGTTCCATACATATAAGAAGAGGCGACTATCTGGTAGGAAATAATATAAATATTCATGGACTTATAGGGCTGGAGTACTATATAAATTCGATTGAGTTTCTAAAGCAAAAAAGAGATGATATTTGCTTTTTTGTGTTTTCTGATGATATGGAGTGGACAAAAGAAAATCTAGGTTTGCAAAACGCTATCTTTGTGGATAGCAATTCAAAACGCCCGCCACATGAAGATATATACCTGATGAGTATATGTCAAGATAATATTATTGCAAACAGCTCTTTTAGCTGGTGGGGTGCTTGGCTAAATCAAAATAGCAATAAGGTTGTCGTAGCTCCTAGTAGATGGTTTGCCGATCATAGCAAAAATGAAAATAGTCGTCATATCATATGTGAAAATTGGATTAGATTATGAAAGAAAATCCAGTGATATCTGTTGTGATGTCAGTATATAATGGAGCAAAGTATTTAACTGAAGCCATAGAAAGCGTCTTAAGTCAAACCTATAAAGATTTTGAGTTTATTATCATCAATGACGGCTCTACCGATCAAAGTTTAGAAGTGATAAAAAGATATCAAGAGCAAGATAGTAGGATAGTACTGATTAGCAGAGAAAATAGAGGCTTACCATACTCGCTAAATGAGGGGATTGATATAGCTAAAGGCAAGTATATAGCTAGAATGGACGCTGATGATATCTCTTTGCCTACTAGGTTTGCAAAACAAGTAGCTTTTATGGAGGCAAATCCAAATATAGGGGTTTGTGGGGGTTGGATCGATGTGTTTAGTGCCGATTCTATAACCAAAACCGTTAAAACCCCAGCTTTATATGAAGAGGCTAGGGTTAGGCTAATCTTTAGTCCTTGTTTTATGCACCCCACTGTTATAGTAAGAAAAGATCTTTTAGATAAGCACAATCTTAGATACGATACGGAGTTTATTAACTCGCAGGACTATGAGCTTTGGAGTAGGATTGTAGAGTACACTGAAGTCTCAAATATTCAAGAAGTTCTACTTAGGTATAGAAGGCATAAAGATAGTGTCACTTACACAGCAGATGGTAGAAAAATAGAGCTAAGATACAGACTGCTAAAGCAGGTATTTGAAAAAAATCTCCAAAAAATAGGAGTGCATAACAGCGAGGAGGAGAACCGATTGCATTTCACCTTGCAGTTAAACGATAGAATCGCAAGAGAAGATATAGATCTAAGATATTTGGATAGATACTTAAACAAGCTTTTAGATGCAAATAGATCTAGTAAAGTATTTCATCAAGGATATTTAGAGCAACTTTTGGTAAAGAAGTTTTTAGTTGTGATCTACTATAAGATCAAGCGTAGAGATCTGAGCTTTTTACACTCACTGCTATACAAAAAGTTTTGGCTTGGTGTTTGGTTTATGCTTAGATGATCTTCTTGCCAAACTCTTGAGCTTTTACTTCGATCTGTTTATGGGTGAGTGTTGAAGCAAAGATAACAGTTGAAACTACCGCTAAAACTGCGAAGTTGTTTATATAGATATTTCCAAAATCTATATATCTAATATTTGCAATCATTGGTGCAAACTTACTACTAAAAACTTTTTCTAAAATCATAGCAGTTGATGTGAAGCACCATAAAATTGCAGCATGTATCATATAGATCGAGTAAGATAGTCTTCCTAGAAGTTGAAAAAACGGTGCTTTTAGTATATGTGATATAAAACCCTTTTCAAACGCAAAGAAAAATACAACAAGCAAAAAAGTAAAACTTGCATAAACTCCTTTGTGGTTTTCCATATAAGAAATAGTATAAATTACCATTATAAGTAGAGTTATCTCAATGGTTGAAAATAGTGTTTTGCTTAAGTCGTAAAACTTCTCTTTTATGTTTTTAAACAGTATGTAAGCTAAAGCTCCAGCAAAAAAGCAAGAAAGCCCGCGAAGAACCTCACTTAGCACCTTAGAATTTTCTACGATCATATAAAAAGAGAGCAAAGAGAGCACAAGCCATACAATATACTTAGATCGCGATCTTACAAAAAGTGTAAAGAAAAATATAATATACATGTAGTACTCAACACTTAAGCTCCAAGCGGGATAGTTCCAGCTGTGTGACTCAAAGTTTGGAAGCCAAGATTGTAAAAATAGTAGATTTGGGATCATCTCTTTTATGTCGTGTGGTCCCGTAAATGGTGCATTGTTGAAGGTAAATCCTTGCTTATATGCAAAAAGTTTACCAAGCTCCAAAATAAAAAAGATCATAAACATAAATAGATGCAGTGGATAGAGTCTAAAAGTTCTACCGATGATAAATCTTCTAAAAGATACTTCCCTAAACCCATAAGTATGAGCTAAGACAAAACCACTTAAGACAAAGAAAAACTCAACAAACAGATAGCTTCCTCTGGAAAAACTTGACTCTGTTATAGAGCCAACTATGTGTGTATGAAACAGCACAACGCATACTGCGGCAATGCCTCTAAAGCTATCTAAAACTAAGAATCTCTGATTCATCTACTGTCTCTTTTTTATAGTTTAACCTGCATATTATCCAAAAATTATCTTTATAAACTCTTAGGAGGATTAAGTCTTGCTAAATGCTTGAGCAAGTATAATCGAGCTACAAATTATCTGGAATGGTTTTTATATGAAGATCCTCTTTGTTGTTACGGGGCTTAGTATGGGTGGTGCTGAAAATCAGGTTGTAAACCTAGCTGATGAGCTACACACAAGAGGACACCATGTAACTATCGCATATATAGTAGAACCAGCTACTGTTTTGCCTAGATCAGCAGATGTGGATATCATCTCTTTGGGTGGCGATAAGAGCTTAGCGGGAGTGCTAAGAGTATATAAAAACCTAGTAAAACTAATAGATAGCATCAATCCAGATGTTGTACATAGCCACATGTATCATGCAAATATAATCTCAAGGCTTGCAAGGGTGCTTGTAAAGATTCCAAAGCTAATATGCACCTCTCATAGCAACAATGAGGGTAGTAGCCTCCGAATGCTTCTTTATAGAGTTACTAATAGTCTAGGAGATCTCTTTACTGGTGTAAGCAAGAGGGCTGTTTTGGAGTATGAAGTTAAGCAGGCCGTGCCAAAAGGTAAAATGGTAGTTATGTACAATGGGATTGATGCAGATAGATTTAAGTTTAGTCAAAAAAGTAGAGAGCACATAAGAGAAGAGCTAGGACTAGGAGAGAAAAAAGTATTTATCTCTGTGGGTAGATTTCATAAGGCTAAGGATTACCCCAATCTTTTAAGAGCATACTCGATGCTACTTGAGGAGTTTAATGATGTCCATCTTTTGATAGTAGGAGATGGAGAGCTAAGAGAAGAGATAAAGAGACTAGCCAAAGAGCTAGGGATTGAGAGTTTTGTCACTCTTTTGGGGGTTAGAAGAGATATAGAAGATCTACTTAGTGCTAGTGATCTGTTTGTTTTATCTTCCGCGTGGGAGGGATTTGGTTTGGTTGTTGCAGAGGCTATGTCTTGTCAAAGAGTTGTTGTAGCTACGGACTGTGGCGGAGTTTTGGAAGTAGTAGGAGAGTGTGGCTATCTAGTAGAGCCAGAAAATAGCTATAAGCTTTTCGAGTCCATGAGGCAAGCTTACTTACTAGATGAAAAAGAGTTTGAAACCAAAGGGAAGCTAGCAAGAGATAGGGTTCTTGAGAGGTATGACCTAAAGGGTAGGGTAGATAAATGGGAAGAGATATATGGCAAATAGTCACAAAGCTAAGATCATAGTAGCTACAAACAGTGCGTGGTACGCATACAACTTTAGGCTAAACTTAGCAAGAGATCTAAGACTTGGTGGCTATGAAGTGCTCTTTGTTGCACCTTATGATAAGAAGTACACAAAGCTTTTGGAGCAAGAGTTTAGAAGCCTCTGTGTGTGCATAGATCCAAAAGGATTAAACCCGCTAGGTGATCTAAAAACGCTGTGGGAGTTCTACCAAATCTACAAGCAAGAGCGACCGAGTGTCGTGCTAAACTACACTATCAAGCCAAATATATATAGCTCCCTAGCGTGTACTCTTTTAGGCATAAGTGCCATCTCAAACATCACAGGGCTTGGTACGGTGTTTGTGAAGCAGAGCTTTTTGACTCTGTTGGTGAAGTTTTTATATAAGATCTCACTATCTAAAAACCATAAGATCTTCTTTCAAAACCGCGACGATAGAGATCTCTTTTTGGAAAGTGACATAGTTGATAGCACTAAGATAGATGTCCTGCCAGGTAGTGGGGTGGATCTTGTGCGTTTTGCTCCGCGTCCAAAACCGCAAAATGCTAAGTTTGTCTTTCTATTTATAGCTAGACTCATACGAGACAAAGGGGTAGCGGAGCTGGTTGAGGCTAGTGTGATGCTAAGTAAAAAGTACACTAACTTTGAAGTGCATCTCCTTGGGGAACTTGGGGCTAAAAATAAAACCGCCATAACCAAAGATGAGCTAAAAAGCTGGCTAGAAAATGACTTTATCAAGTACCTAGGCAAAAGTGACAAGGTAGAAGATGAGATAGCAAAAGCTGAGTGTATAGTACTACCATCGTATTATAGAGAGGGAACACCTAGAAGCTTACTAGAGGCGGCGAGTATGGCAAAACCCATCATAACGACTGACGCCATAGGGTGCCGTGATGTTGTAGATGATGGGGTGAGTGGTTTTTTGTGCAAGATGAGAGATAGCAGAGATCTAGCAGATAAGATGGAGCAGATGCTACTTTTAGAGAAGAGTGATCTTGTGGCGATGGGGCAGGCGGGTAGAGCTAAGATGGGGCGTGAGTACGATGAGAAGATAGTCATAAAGAAGTACTTAAGTGCCATAGGTGAGTGCTTAGGGTATAATGCAGAGATCTTAAAGGTATAAGGTGTAGAGGTGAGCTTCTTTATAGTTGGTATGGTTTTTGTGGCATCTTTGGTTCTAAACATCGTGCTTATAAGATACTCGCATACTCTCAAGCTTATAGATAAACCAAACCATAGAAGCTTGCATAAGGTAGAGAAGTCACGCTCAGGCGGTGTGGCGATATTTATCTCCTTTATGCTTGGTATCTTGCTACTTGGCATAGAGGTCTCACCTTGCCTGCTTGTTGCTTTTATGGTGATCTTTGCTCTTGGGATCTATGATGATATAAAAGAGATCTCCTTTAGAGTAAAGTTTTTTTGGATCATAGTGGCTACTACTATCTTGTATGCTGGGGGCTACTATATAGACTCCATCGGGGTTTTTGCTGGTGTAGATCTGGCGATGCCTAGTTTTGTGGCGTACCTCTTTTTGCTCTTCGCGGTGGTTGGGTTTGTAAACGCGATGAACCTTATAGATGGCATAGATGGGCTATCTGCTGGTATAGGCATAGTGATACTAGCCTCATTTGCTTATGTTGGGTTTAAGTACAACGACAGCTTTTTGCTCTACACACCACTTGTACTTATTGCGTCGCTAGTGGGGTTTTTGCTACTAAACTGGCACCCATCAAGAGTTTTTATGGGCGATACGGGGAGTTTGAGCCTAGGCTTTGTTATAGCAGTGCTCTCGATTTATGCCATAAATATGGACTATGTTAGTGCTGTAACCATACTGCTACTAGCGGCGGTTCCTGTGCTAGATACGCTAATCGTAATGGTGCGAAGGGTAAGGCAGAAGCGAAGTCCATTTAGCCCAGATAGAACGCACATACACCATATAGTGCTAGCTAGTCAGCGTGGAGATGTGCGAAAAACATCTTCTATCTTGATACTTTTGCAACTCATCTTTGTCTATGTTGGGCTAGGGTTTAAAGCAAGAGATGATATCTATACGCTTGGTGTTTTTGTGATGCTTTTTGTGCTTTTTTATATGTTTTTGACTCCAAAGAGTGTAAAAAAAGAGGCGGATCTATAAGAGTTAAGGTGGTACCAGTGGACGGACTCGAACCGTCATGCTTTAAGGGCGGCGGATTTTGAATCCGCTGTGTCTACCATTTCACCACACTGGCTAAAAGGTTGAAATGGTACTAGTTTCTTACTTAAAAAATCGTAAAAATAGCCGATGTGGGTGTAATGGAACTTAACTTGCTTGAGCAAGAGATAAAGGAGTTATCATGAGAATCACAACTAGTATGTACTTTAAGAACTTATACTCCAGAAATAACGCTGTTTTGAGTAACGACATATATGATCTAAACAAGCAGATCGCCTCTGCTAAAAAGATACAATACGCCAGCGACGACATAAAGATCTACACCGAGACTATGCGACTAGACAACGAGATGGTGACGCTCTCTCAAGTCAAGTCAAGTACGCAAAATGCTCTAAAGTTCGCCGATCAGACAGATAGTACGCTTGGGGAGTTTGAGTCAAACCTGCTTAGAATGAGAAAACTGCTACTAAATGCGGCAAATGGCTCAAATGATGAAACTTCGCTAGATGCCATAGCTAAGGAGCTTAGGGAGATAGAGAAGCATATGGTGACACTTGCAAACACCTCGATCAATGGTCAGTTTCTCTTCTCTGGCTCAAACATCGATACAAAACCAATCGATGAAGATGGCATATACCGAGGCAATAACTCCAATCTTGAGGCGTTTAGTGGATCTGGTAGCAGGCTTGGCTACAACATCACAGGAGCAGATCTATTTTTGGGTGAAAAGGGGCTTGTGCAAAGAAGTATCAGCACAAATGTCGCAAACACCAACCTCATAGATGCTCAAGAGTCACTTACGAAAAATAGCACAATCAGAGATCTGATGGGCGATATGGACGATGTGATCGATACCATAAACGATAAACATTTTTTCTACATACAAGGCACTAACTCTCTAGGTGAGTCATTTAAGGAGAAGATAGCACTAAAAGATAGTGACAAGATCTCAGATCTACTAGATCGCATAGGTGACTTTTATGGTAACTCACCAGAGCTAAAAGTTGTCGATATCAGTATAAATCGTAACGGTCAAATAGAGATCTATGACAAGATCAAGGGCTCAAGCAAGATAGACTTTCATATGGTCGCTGCGACTGACTTTAGCGGTGGAGCTGACGCTGATGTAAATGATATAGACGATCTAGCAGATGGCGAGAGCGACTACTCAAAGATACTTTATGCATCATCACCCGCTCTCAAGCCAGATCTCTTTGTCAAAGAGTTTATCAAATCGGGGCTTGAGAGTGCAAATGGGATCCCTGCGATCGAGGGGGCACTTTATGATAGAGTTGCTTTTAGTATAAGTGGATCTAACCTAACCTCAAGTGTCGCACAGATAGTAAAAACCACAAATGCTTTTGCTACAAACTCCACAAAGCTTAGCGAGGTGGCGTCTGGTGCATCGCTTGATGGCAAGTCGTTTGTTTTTGAGGGGCTTGATGTAAATGGCAATGCCTTTAGTGCGACCATAGATCTAGCAAATGCTGGCTCTACCTTTAGCATAGGCGTAAACACTTACGATATATATACGGTAAATGCCCCGCGAGTGGCGGTTGGAGCTGATGATATGACATATAAACAGCTTCTTGATGTGATCAATATGATAACCACTGCAAACCTGCCTGCTGGAGCAACTGCTGGCGACTATGACGCTGCAACGCTAGATGCAAACTTGCGAGGCAATGCCTACCTAAGCAGTGATGGCAAGATAGGTTTTAAGGAGCTAGGAGTTGCTACAACAAAGGCAAGCATCTCTTTGTATGATGCAAACTCAAGTGACTTTAGCGTAGGGGCTGATGCGTCTGTGATGAGGTTTAATGCCAACAACGCCATAACGCTTCGTGATCCAAAAACTGACTTTTTTAAGACGCTAGATGACATAGTAACAGCAGTGGAGAGCTACAACCTCTACCCAGATGCTAGCTCAACTTCTATGCGTCAGATAGGGATCGAAAATGCGATCGGAGTGCTTGATGACTTGCAAGATCATGTTTTTCGTGCTCACTCTAAGGCAGGGTCGCAGTCAAATGCACTCCAAACATCGATCGAGCGAACAAAGATGCTAGAGATTAGTACCATGTCGCTTAGATCTGATGTGTTAGATACTGATATTGCAGAGGCGTATCTTAAGCTTTCACAGCTGGAGCTAACATACAATGCAATGCTCTCAACCGTTGGCAAGATCTCAAAATTAAGCCTAGTAAACTATCTATAATCTTGTTTTTGTTACAATTTTACAAAGGATAGTTGTGGGCATAAAAGAGATAGTTTTAGTAGTTTTTGCAGGCGTTTTTATCTACTTGCAACTAGCTACGATCGTAGCAGATGCGAGCATTATGGG